>OIXG01000297.1_pt1 | contig 63671 bp, 60 predicted proteins | sample 1587731 | NCBI WGS metagenome assembly OIXG01 (sample SAMEA3888908, study PRJEB22519) | human gut metagenome | biome: human gut; feature: human-associated habitat; material: faeces | place: Denmark | collected 2010 | reverse complement strand
TATCGGTTGTAAATCTCATCTTTTAACTGATACCAGCCGTTGTCTCCGAACTCCCGGACAAGTTCCTCTTCCGTCATTTTATGGGAGATCTCCACGGTTGGCAGGTCCGCAAGAACAAGAGAACGTTTCCCTTTAGCTTTTTTGGATCTTTGTTTTACGGGTTCGTTTTCATCATACTCCGTGATCGCCGCAACGGCTTCCGCTTCATTGAAAAATACAAGTTTGCCGTCTACTTCCATAAATGCGATCTGGTTATCCGGAGCCATTTTTTTAGATGACCTGCCAAAACGTTTGCTGTTTGCCACGGCAAGCTGTTCTAACACAAGCTGGAGTTTTGAATCGATGCTTTCAAACTGCTCCTGCGTAGCCAGAAACAACTGCACAAGTGTTGCTTTATCAAATTTATTCAGTTGTTCTTCCGTGTATTTCATTGCCATAGCAGATCATCCTTTCTAAGGACTATTATAACAGATCCTGCACGATTTTGCGAATCCGTTTTTTCGCCTTTTTCGTCATTTTGCCTAGAGATGTATCGCTTTAAAATGCACCGGAGAGGCACCGCTTTAAGACACCCACAAAAAGGAAGAAACCGGGGTTTTGTATCACAGATGTGTCGAGAACCATGTCAGAAAGCGGATTATCGTGCCTGTTTTCCCAGTCATTCGCAGAAAGAGCGAGATAGAAAACACAGGGAAAATTTCTCTGTTTTGCACAAAAAGATCAGGCAAAAAACTCAGGCTGTGTTACGTTTCTTACGGCTTTTTTCGGGGTGATCGTCAGTCCTTCCATCAGCCAGCGGAACTGCTGCTGTGTTAATCCGCGGACTTCGGATTCTGTTCGAGGCCATTGAAAACTGCCTGCTTCAAGACGTTTATACAAAAGAAGATAGCCGTCATTTTCCCAGAGCAGTCCTTTGATACGGTCTGTTTTGCGTCCGCAGAAAAGATATATGGTATCCGGCTCGAAACAATGATCACCAAGATAACTTTGAACCAGAGCTGCCAACCGGTCAATCCTGTATCTTAAGTCGGTGTACCCTGTCACAATATAAACCTGTTTAAAACAGGAAGCGTCATTTAACATCGGCAACCACCCGCAACACTTTTTTCAGCAATTCATCAGAAGTAGATTCTGTTATGTGAAGTGTAATTCCGTTTATGCTCATTTCTAATGATGAATCGGATGACAGTGTACGGACTATGGAGCGTTTACATTAAAATAATCTAGCAAATGCGAAATGCATGAATGATAACAGATGGCACTTAACAAAGTGAAAAAATATAATTTTGAAGCCTAAACGGTCGGTGTGACGTTTTTGTGTCAAATTAACCAACTGTTTAGGTTTTGTAAGATACAAACAAACTATACAAAATACGAGTATCCGCTAAAGAAGGATATAAATGAATGGTATATTTAAGATTAGAAAATGATATTTTTAATCCTAAAATGGAAAGAATTGACTAAAAGGGGAAAGTTATTTTCCGGAAGATTACTGTAATAATTATAATAAACTTGATAAAACGAGGAATGGACGGAATTAAAAGGTAAATAGTATCAAAAAAACTATTGGGAAAATACAAATTATTTCTAAGTCATTCCAGTAGGGACGTTACGATTATCAGAATCCAAATCGGTAAGTGTGTGCCTGATAGCGGTCAGAAACATACGATAGATAGTAATGATGGCTTTCTTGTTGCAAATGTGTCCCCTCATTCTGCAAATATTGACATATATATTGAAATTTAAATGGCGGTCGTTTAAAATGGAGAACAAGAGACACTATGGGAGTTCAATATAATTGTTATAGAAGATTTTTATTAAAGTAAAGTCAAGTAACGCCCTATAAATTTAATGTTGAGCAAAATAGTAAATGTTCAAGAGGAACGTGTTGTCAGAAACATGATTCCTCTTTTCTTTTGCAATAATGGATTTAGTATTTTTGCTAAATGCGGGAAGGGAGAAAATCGAATCACATCAAAAATGAAAGCGCAGGACAATGTTTTTCGGATGAGGATTGTTTCAACGAAAACCGCTATCTGTAACTGGATTATAAATCTTACAGAATATATAAGAATTGAGACGACATCCGATCCTTCCATTATTGAACTTTTGTGTTATCGGGCGAGATGCATTATAGAACTATATCAAAAAGCACAAAAATAACAGGATTAGTCGAAAATTCCAAAAAAGTGGAAATTTCAAAGTGTATTATGTGATTGGTTGTAAAAAGAATATCACGGATTACCGTGGTACTTACCACGGAACAAATAGTCTACCATACAATAAAAGGGAAGTGTATACTTTACTTGTGGTCACAGGAAGGATGTGGATGCTTGAAAGATGTATAAGAGCATAGTCCGAGAAAAACTAATTCAATATTTAGAAGCAACAAAAATGTCAAAGTACAGATTTTCGCAAAAGAGCGGAATGTCGCAAAGTACGTTGTATGACATACTCAGAAAAGAAGATTATGATATTCGGGAAAGTAATATTGTTAAGGTAAGTCATGGAATGAGCATTGAACCTTTTGAATTGTTTCAAACAAATGAACAGATTCTGGTACTGCAGAAAATGCAGGAGATTGAACTGATCCAAGAATCAAGATTGCTTCCGGTGGAATATCAGGAGATATTGTTTGAGTTTTTGCAGAGTTTAAGAACGATTGCAGAAAAGAAGATTTAAAAAGTATGTTTCACTTAGTACATAAAATATTGTATATGAAGAAATTTGATTGACAAAATCGAAATTTCTTCATAATATAATAGATAGAAAGCACTGGACATCCACACAAAGGATGTAAAGATTTGTGGCTATGTTATAATTTCGGTTATAACAAACTGCGTGGCACAGTATCCTGGAGGAAAATGCCATATCCAATATGAGGATTAGGTCATATGCGATTGGCTTGAAGGTAACAGCTTAAGCAAACTGCCAGTGGTGATTCTAAGGGAAGCGAGAGCTTCCCTTTTTTTATGGCGTAGTGAAGGAAAGAAAGAGAGAATAAAGATGGGAAAATCAAAATTGCTAAAGAAAATACATAGTGCAGCGATTAATTATCAAAAACATTTAGCAGGAAGAACTTTTCTTTATGTATATGAGGACAGATATGTTGAAATCGTCTTTAAGAGTTCTTCATTCTTACATTTAACCGGAGTGAAGACTAATTTAAAAGCAAAAGGTTTTTTCCTTCATGCAAAGAAGAAAAAAGGATTAAGACCAAGTGAAGTGATGTTTGATAAGACGCATCCGTATGATCTGGCGGAAAGGAAAATCAATCATTTGGAGAATTTGTATAAGGTTACATGCACCAATGTAATGATTGCGACAGAAATAGTGACGATAACGGCTATATATAAAATAGGAGTAACTAATTTTCAATTTGTTCTTTTATGTGGACCGAATCGGGACAAGACAGGAACTTTGATTGATGATTGTCTGGTTCCCTATTCGTTCCGAGTAGAGGATATCAGTACTAGCAGATTTGAAGAACTATATGAGGTAAAATACATTTTTTCAAAGCAGACAAACGAAAAAAGTTATTCTACAGTAACATATAAATCAGAAGATTCAATATCGGATCTGCCAGACAACATTAGAGAAAAAGTAATAATTATTTAGAAAAATGTCAAGGTGGCTTACAGGCCGCCTTGTTCGTGCTTTCGGAAGTTTTCATATTTTCTTGCGATAAACCGTGGTAAATGCTGCGGAATAAATAGTCTAGTCAAAAAAAAGTCCCTTTTTATACTAAGAGTGTGTCTACAATAAGGACACATTAACTGAATATGATGATTTCATCGGACGTCCAAAGCAGCTACGCATTGCGCCGAAACGCAGATACGCCATGACCGGTTTATGCCGTGAGCGAGAACATCCATGCAAAATAGGAACTGTGGTGGTTCCGGGTTGCGACTGCTTTATAATAATGATACTCCCCGTATGGGTCCAATGATAGAGGGTGCAAGTCCCGAGTGCACTGCTAACCACAGTGACCGATGATTTCAACTGGAGAAAAGTGTAACCCTGTCAATGAGAGCGTATCTGGAGGGTATGCTCTCATTGGCAGAGATGCCAAGTGAAATTCTTTGGAAGAACTTTGAACTTTCTGATTCTGAAAATATGCATCTAAAGTGTGTAACAATTTTGGATGCATACATTTCAGAAAGTAAAAGAGTACTGAGACAAGAAAGGAAAAGCTGCAATAATGAAAAAAGATGGGCAAAAAAAGTTTGTCAGATATAAAGAAGGAGCTGAAATGTATAGTATGAGTATGCGCAAATTTCAGGATATGGCAAAGGATGCGGGAGCTATTTATAAAGTTGGGAAAATGGCACTTGTAAATTGCGAACTGTTTGAAATGTACTTGGAGACATTTAGAATTTAGAAAACATACATGAGATTTTGTTTGACGAAAAGTCTTGACAAATTGTTTAACAAAAAGTATACTGAAGATAGTAAACAATGTGAGGTGAGCAGATGGCGAAGATGGGACGTCCTAAGCAGAAAATAACGAAAAAGAAATCAATCGGTGTTCGTTTGTCTGATCAGGAATATGAAATCTTAATGCAATATGCAACTTCGCATAAGCTATCCATTACAAAAGTTGTACAGTGTGCTCTTGAACAATTTTTCAAGGGAAATTAGTACAGGTACAAAATCTCTTTTCTAGATAATGGAAAGGAGAATGTATGGCAAAAGCAAGAAAAGATAATAAAGGCAGAGCGCTACGCAAAGGAGAAGTCCAGCGGTCGCAAGATGGACGATACGTGTATACATACACAAATCCAGTTGGCAAGCGATGTTACATTTATGCAAACACATTGATGGAACTTCGTGAAAAGGAAGATGAATTGAAACGAGACCAGTTGGATGGTATTGATTCTTATGTGGCAGGAAAAGCAGATTTGGATTTTTTGGTTGACCGGTATATGGCGACTAAGAATAATCTTGCCTCCTCGACTTACGCAAATTATCGTTACACATATGATCATTTTTGTAGTGATGGTTTCGGAAAAAGAAAAGTTACGGAACTTCGATATTCGGATGTACTAAACTTTTATCTTTCTCTAATTGATAAAGGTATAAAGGTTAAAAGCGTCGAAAGTTTGCACTGTGTGTTGCATCCCGCATTTGATATGGCGGTACGTGATGACATTATCAGAAAAAATCCTAGTGATGGGGTTCTTTCAGAAGTAAGAAAGAGGCAGGGACGTAAGATGAAGGTGCAGCGCGCACTGACACTTGAGCAACAGCGAGAACTCTTGGATTATGTGACTGGACATCCGCTATATGATTATTGGCGTCCTCTTTTTACTGTTTTGCTTGGAACCGGGTGCCGCATAGGTGAAATTTGCGGGCTTCGGTGGCAAGATGTTGATATGGAAAATCATGTAATTGATATCAATCATAGTATGACATATTTCCGGAGAGGAAAGAAAGCACCATATACATTAGAGTTTAAAGCAGGTCCACCAAAGACGAAAGCTGGGATACGAAAAATTCCAATGTTGGATGCTGTGTATGAAGTGTTGAAGGAGTTGTACGATGAGCGGAAAAAGAATGGAATTAGTCCATTAGTGGTAGATGGCATGACGGATTTCATCTTTATCAATAAAGCAGGTTCTTTATATAAACATTCAGCGATTGACCATTCGATTCGACGCATTGTTAATAATCATAATGCTGAAGAAGAGGTTAGGGCGAAAAAGGAGCATAGAGAACCGATTATGTTACCTTTTTTCTCATGTCACACCTTTAGACATACTTTTTGTACCAGATTTTGTGAAAACGAAACAAACGTTAAAGTGATTCAAACTGTCATGGGGCATGCGGATATAAATACTACAATGGATATTTATGCCGAAGTGACAGAGACGAAGAAAAAAGAAGCAATGGAAAATCTATCAAAAAACTTAAGGATTTTCTAGGAAAGAGTCCCAAGAAATGGACTCACATATATTTGCAACAAATTTGTACTTTTGCAACAGATTTGCAACAAATACGCACTTGATAATGCATATGGGTACTGCATTGTGCATATTAAGAAAGCCTGAAAAAAGCCGATTTGTGTGATAGTGCCTGGTAGTGCATGGAAACATAAATACATTCAGGCCGTGTTGCTACAATCATCGAGTAATTTGTAATTTAAAATTTTATATTTTAGATTGTATTCCGCAATCCTTGAGAAATCAGGGGTTGCGGTTTTTTGTATAAAAACTTTTTTAATAATGCATTTTTGGGAAAAGAATGGTAAACTGTTGTTTAATGGGCTTGCATGCTTGCAGAATAGCTCAACTATTTTTATGATTTGAAAAGAGGCAGAAGATGAATAACAAAACAACCAGAAACAGTTTCCTATTATTGGTAACGGCAGCCGTCTGGGGGGCTGCATTTGTGGCTCAGACAGTTGGTGGACAGAAGCTGAATGCAAAAGAGATGCCGGGCTGTTGTCTGATTTTTGCAGCAATCATTTTAGCGCAGCTGCCGGTACAGCGAAAAGCAAAATTAGCAGATGAAGTCATGGGGAGAACAAGAGTGAGTAAAAAATCGAAATATTTTTGGAAAAAGATTTTGATTTTAACATGGGTGTTCAGTTTATTTCTTGGCATACTGGCAGGACCATGTGCGGTAGACGCAAAGAACCAAAAAGAGAAAAAAGAATATGGCGTATTTTTAAGCATTGATTCGTCTCAGATAAAAAAGTTATACGGATATAGGCTGGTGGTCATTGATGCACAGTATTTTTCTGCAAAAGATATCCGTACCCTGCACAAAAAAGGCGTAAAAGTATATACCTACTTAAATGTCGGTTCCATCGAGAATTTTCGCGATTATTATAAGAAATATGAATATCTTACAATCGGAAATTATGAGAACTGGGAAGAAGAAAAGTGGGTAGATGTTTCGAATAAGGACTGGCAGAAGTTTATGGGAAAACTGTCGAAGAAGCTGCTGAAAAAAGGGGTGGATGGTTTCTTTATTGACAACTGCGATGTCTACGATTATGCAAAGACAAAGAAAAATTTTAAAGGACTGGCCAAAATACTGAAAAATATCAAACGTCTTGGAAAAGGTGTCATGATCAATGGCGGAGATGTTTTTGTGACAAAGTACAGAAAAACATACGGATCGGCGAAAGATATCATGACTGCCGTTAATCAGGAATCTGTGTGGAGCAGTATTCGGTTTGAAACGGGCACGTTTGGAAAACAGCCAGAAGATGTACGCAAATATTTTTCCGATTATGTTCAAAAATGTAAAAAAGATAGAATGGAAGTCTATCTTTTAGAATACACGAAAGATAAAAAACTGATCAGACAAATTAAACAGTATTGCAGAAAAAATAAGTTTCACTATTATATATCGGATTCAATCGAATTGGATTAATAAACAAGTATCATTCATGATTTAATGGGAGGAGTTTGAAAATGGAACAAAAAGAAATAACAAAAACGAGGCTGATTATTTATGTGCTGATGGCTTACGGACTGACCTGTCTGATGGGAATTCTGATATGGTATGGCAGTACAAAGGGTTATGACCTTACGGTATTTCCGACAGCACAGATGATGTATCCGGCAGCGGGCGTGATCATTGGACTTTTTCTAGTACACAAAGGAGAGAAAATCCTGCCGGCAGGTTTTTTATTACGGTTTTAGCGACAACGGGTGTTTTGATCGTATTGGCACTTTTATCCGTATTTCTGCCGGTAAATGATTTGAACATTGCAGGGATGACGATGTCTGTTTATAATCTGATTTCTCAGTATGTACTTATTATCGGGAGTATCGTGGCACTTGTTTTTCTTGCAGTAGCGGGAAATGAAAAGAGGGCGGCAGCGGGGCTGACCAGACAGAACTGGAAAAGTGCTGTACTTATTGTACTTGTGTTTGTTGGTATTTATAATGTATATCCGATACTAAAGCAGGTTAAGCCGAAGCTCACTACTGCTATGAAGTCAACAATACTCATTGGCTTAGCCCTCCTTTCCAGTGGATTCCCTTTCGGGTTTCTATGTAATCAGAGGGTCACAGGTCTCCGTTTCCCTTCGGTCGTTGCAAAACGAGTGCCACTGGCACTCTGCAACCCTCTGTTGAAGGACTAACCGCCTACTGTTATGGTAGCACCCATGTTTCCATTATAACAGTTAAAAACTGAGGTGCTAAACTGTAGTTGTAACACACCGACCTAATAAGATATAATCTTAGGAGGAAACGAGGTATGTTATAAATGAACCAAAACTACGAACCAGAATTCAAGAAGAAGATTGTCCGTCTTCATCTCGAAGAGGGTAGATCCCTCAAAGGTCTTGCTGCTGAATATGGTGTATCCAAAGCAAGCATTTCCATTTGGACCAAACAATTCCGCGAAGAATGCCAGACTAGTGAAGAAGCCAAAGCCGATTATGATTACATGAAGGAGAACCTTCAGCTCAAAAGGCAGCTTGCAGAGCTTCAGAAGGAAAATGAATTTCTAAAAAAAGCAGCGGCATTCTTTGCGAAGGAAATCGATTAGAGGCTTATCGATTCGTTCAGAAATACAACAAGAAATTTGGACTTAGATGGCTACTCAGGAAATTTAATATCTGTCCAAATGCTTATTATAACTATCTTAAAAATCGAAAAGCTGATTATCATCAACAGAAAGATGAAATCAAAAACTCTATTCGAGAAATCTATCACTCTCATGACGGAGTTGATGGTTATAGAACCGTACATGCGTATCTTATCCGTAAAGGATACGATATCAGTAGTTTAACGGTTCACAAATATATGAATACTGAAATGCAGCTGTTCTCAATATCCAGGAAAAAGAAACCAGAGTATGAACATGGTGTTGCTCACAAAGTTTATGAAAACAAGCTGAATCAGGATTTTCATGCAAATGCAATAAATCTAAAATGGTGTACTGATTTTACATATCTATTTTTGACAGATGGTAGCAAACGTTATAATTGTACTATTGTTGACCTACACGACCGAAGCGTCATTTCAAGCATAACGGATAAAAATATAACCGCTGATTTAGCGAAAAGAACGCTTGAAAAAGCAATTCATTCGCAGCCGGGAATAGATTTAAGTAAACTTCTGTTACATTCAGATCAGGGAAGTCAGTACACATCCAAAGAGTTCACAGAATTCTGTGAGAAGCTCGGCATCACTCAAAGCATGAGTAAGGCTGGATATCCATATGATAATGCTCCTATGGAAAGATATTTCACACATTGAAAAATGATCTTATATATCAGCATTACTATCACACAGAAGACGAACTCTACACAGCAGTCGAAGAATTTACGTATGTACAATATAACCATGTCCGTCCGCATTCTTATAATAATTACAAAACGCCTTATGAGGCACGCTATGGGGTTGCGTAAACCTTGTGGCAGAAATTAGGTCGTAGTGTTACAAAAAAGCCTGACCACAACAAGTATCACTTGTGCCTTCTGTTAATAAGAAATTTTTTCAGTATTTCTTTAATGCAAATCTTAAGAAAACAGCACAAGAAGAAAGTAATGGTAGTGCTATAAAGAATATTCCACCATTTGATGTGATGAAGAACTGGTATTTTCCATTGCCACCCATAGCTGAGCAGCTGAGAATCGTTGATAGAATTGATGAACTTTTATCATTGATATAGTAAGGGATAAACATGAAGTACAACTTTTATTACGATGAAACTGAACATAGCAGAAAGATTAGTCTTGAAACGATTACAGCTAGTAACTATTACGACAATTTTATATCCGTAATCGTGGGATGGACATCGGAAGACGGTGAGAGTGTTATGTCCAAATATCTTGCTTTTGAGGAAAAGTATGGTTATAGAAAGAAGAATGGTGAATTAAAGAGTCAAACTATGAAAACAAGAGATTTTAAGTTGGGCTTTGCTTCGCTTAATAACCATACAATTGAGTTATATGAAGACCTCATTTCGCTTTTTGATAACAAAATTATTATATATTTTTCGGTGTTTAGTAAAATTGAATATGTAATAAATCAGTTGTTTTCTGAGTACCATAATTCTTGGCTCGTTGATGTAGATTCCATGAAATACTCGATTATAAAGGCTATCAATGTGTATAGACCGAAAAATGTTATTGAGGCAATTTACAAGGAACCGCAGATATTTGTAGATGAATTACGCTCTTTTTTGGAAGAGCAGATTATTAAGAATCAATCAAATAGTGTTTTGAAAGAGCGTGAGAATCAAGCATTTGAAGAGATACGTATATTACTAGATGATACTGAATTTCCGGCGTCATTAGATTGGACATATTTTGCGCCGTTTGATGGATTTAGTAAGTTGTTGGCGGAGATGAATATTGAGGATTACAAGCTAATTATTGATCGAGAAGGAGATGCAAAACATACATTGAATTCAGCAAGGTTTGTAGGTTTGCAAAATGTTACAGAAGAAGATTCCAAGGAGCATGTGGGAATCAGAATGGCAGATATGCTTGCAGGAGTAATATCCAAGTTGATGCAGTCATTAAAAGTGTCATTAACGAGAGATTATAAGGATGGCAAAATCGAGAAGATTCTTATTGATTCTGGTTGGTTTGCTCTGAACCAAAGACAGCTTGATTTGTATAAGAAACTATATAAAGTAATCTGTGTAAATAATCATTATTGGTACACGGTTTATGCTGGAATCTATTTTGATGACCTAGTGGTTTTTGTATCGCTTCTACAGTATATGAATCATTTAGAAAGTGTGGATGAAATACGAAACGGGCAGTTGGATATGCAACCGGAATATTACAATGCATATGTTTGTGACAGTTTGCAAGAGCGTTATAAGATTATGAGAAATAAATTGCCGATTGAACCAACGTTGGATGATGACAAAGAGTATTACTATAATCAACGAGGTGCAAAAGTATATAAAAATATAGATTGTCAACCACTACTGCCATTGCAGGAGGGACAGAATAAATATTTGGTGCTATCAGTTGGAGTTGAAAAGCGTGGAGTGCCATTGGCTACTATCTTCGAGAATGGAAATCCAATTTGTTATAGACTACCAGATGAATATTATGAGTGGGCATTGATGGTTGTTGGAATGGCAAATAGTGGAGAGAAATTCTTCCCGGAAGAAGTAGTATTTTCGTTGATTGATGGAAGATATTATGTGGATATTTTATAGGGTGTCATGTGAATTATTGGAAGTTATAATATTATTATGATTCGTGCTGAGAAAAGGAGGCATATTATGAATTTGTTAGATCAATTTGAAGTGTTAGAAATAGATAAAAATATGTTGACAGATAAAAAGCAACAAACAGATTATAAGATTAAATATGTATCAGAATATGCCAAACTTTGGTCTATCATAAGTGCAGAAAGAAATGATGTAACAGAGATTACTTTTATAGATTGTATGTGCAATGCGGGTGTTTATAGAGATGGAGATTGCTGTACGGCGATAGAGGTATTTAGTTTATTTAAAGAAGCGGCGCAATTACATAAAAATAAGACGTACAATCTTTATCTGAATGATATTGATAGCAATAGAATTTCTTGCATTAATAAAGTAATTCAATATTTAAATGATGATGTAGTGGAAAATCTTAAGGTATATACAAATAATATGGATGTGAATGTTTATTTGGAAAGATTGGCTACGAATGACAATATTTTTGGTTACGGAAAATCTGTTGTGCTGTATATTGATCCTTTTGATTTTGGCACAGTTAATATTCCAATAGTCAGCAAGGTGTTGAAGAATAATTACTGTGAGGTGATTTTTAACTTCTTTATAAGTGATTACGTTAGGAATATCAAGAAGGATAAAAATAGAATCAGAGCTTGCATAAATAATGGAAATGTAGAAACAAAAGAAGATATTATTAACTATATGAGAAAAAGCCTGAGTGTAGGGAAAATCCAATATTTCTTTGCCTATCAATTCAAGACAATAACCAATGTTGAATTGTATCAGATAATCTTTGTTTCGCCTAATATAAGAGGGTTGGAAAAGTTGAAAGAGGTTCTATGGAAGGTGTTTGATGGTAAAGAATTTCATAGAAATCAAGTAGAAACAGCGCAAATGAGTTTATTTACAGAAGAAGATGAAACACAAATGAGACTAGACAGTTACACGTACGAGGCAAAAGAGCTTTTATGTTTTAATATGACAGAAAAGGAAATGTCATATGAAGAAATTGAAGCTTTGCTAATTGAAAATACTATGTTGATGCAAAGCCATATTATTAATAATGTGTTAAAACCGTTGATAAAAGAGGGGAAAATTAAAAAGATGGGACGTGTTTCCGCTAGAAATTTTAAAGCAGATACTTATAAGAGAGGTTTTTAATATGCAGTGCATTCAGAGAAAGACACTGATATATAAAACAGGTGTCGAATATGGTGATTATACATTAAATCATGTATTAGGGTGTTCGCATGGATGCAAATATCCTTGTTATGCTTTTCAAATGAAGAAAAGATTTGGAAAAGTAAGCTCATATGAAGAATGGATAAAACCAGTAGTTGTCGAAAATTTCATTGAATTATTAGAGAAGGAAATTCCTAAGTATAAAGAAAAAATAAAAATTCTTCATTTGTGTTTTTCTACAGATCCTTTTATGTATGGACAAAAGGAGGTAATTGATTCTAGTCTTAAAATAGTAAGACGTTTAAGTGAAGAAAATATTCCCTGTTCTATTTTGACTAAAGGAATATTGCCTAGGGAATTGGCAAACTGTAGTAAGAAGAATGAATATGGAATAACAATAGTAACGCTTGATGAGGAATATAGAAAAATAGCTGAACCGGGTGCGGCAAGTATTAGAGATAGAATAGGTGCTTTAAGGTATCTAAAAGAAAAAGGCTATAAGACATGGGTCAGTATAGAACCATTTCCGACACCAAATATTCATGCTGAGGATTTGATGGATATCCTAGAAGCGGTCTCGTTTGTAGATAAAATTATTTTTGGGAGATTGCACTATAATAAAAAAGTTTCAGAGTATAAGAATTATAAAGAATATTACAATAAATGCGCAGAAAAGGTTATAAGTTTTTGCGAGAAAAATGATATTGAGTATCATATAAAAAATGGAACTATATCAGAATTGTAGTACATACAGCATCTTATAATTTTTTAAAGGAGGCAGATTTTATGTCAAAACTTAATATTGATCAGCAGACAATAAAAGAATTATTTGCAAATAAAAGGTCTGATTTTTTGATACCTGATTATCAAAGACCATATGCGTGGGGTGAGGCAGAATGTCAGACTTTATGGGATGATATTTTTGCGTTTGCATTTCCAGAAAATGATTATAGTAGATTTAAAAGCGATGAAGATGAATATTTTCTTGGACCTATTGTTACCTTTAAAAATCAAGACAATAAGTTGGAGATAATTGATGGACAGCAGCGACTGACTACGCTTATGCTCTTATTAAGAGCGTTCTTTTCGAAGTTTGGAAATATGAAAGATGCAAATTCAATTAGCACTAGCGATGACATTGCAAAATGTATATGGAAAACAGATGAATTTGGTAACCCTGATAAGAATAAATTAAAAATTGACTCAGAAGTATCAACCGATGAAGACAAGGAAGAATTTCTGTCCATATTAAAGACGGGAAATGTTGATGTCGTACAGAAGAGTCGATACGCTAAAACATATCGTTTTTTTCAAGAAAAGATTAATGAATTCTTGAAAGAGTATCCGTCATATTTTGCATATTTGCCTACAAGAATATTGAACAATTGTATTTTGTTACCGATAGAGGCAGAATCGCAGGATACTGCACTACGAATCTTTTCCACCTTAAATGATAGAGGAAAGCCTCTTTCGGATACAGATATCTTTAAAGCACAGTTTTATAAATTCTATTCTGATCAAGGGAGAAAAGAAGAATTTATAAAGCGCTGGAAAGAGCTTGAGGTAATATGTGAAGATATTTTTGATGCGCCTTCAGGTTCGCCAATGGACGAACTGTTTACAAGATATATGTATTATGAGAGAGCAAAGCAAGGCATAAAATTGACGACAACAGAAGCTTTACGTAAGTTTTATGAAAAGGATAAGTACGCTATCTTAAAAAGAGAAGAGACGTTAGGAAATTTGGAAAAATTGGTACAGTTTTGGAAAAGTGTACTGAGTCAGGATGATATGATTTTCTCGGACAGGATACTTCGAAGATTGGCAGTATTAAATTATGCTCCAAATGGAATGTGGACATATCTTGTATCTGTTTATTTTATGCAATATAAGGATGAAAACAATTTGTTAGAGGAACAGGCGTTTTATGAATTCTTGAATAAGATAACTGCATTTATATGGGCATATGCATTTATGCGTCCTGGAGTTAATGCTCTTAGAAGCCCGGCATATCCTGAGATGATTGAAATTGTAAATGGTAGAACTGTGGATTTTGAAGAATATAGATTTGATGCTGCCGCAGTACGTAATGTTGTAGAAACTTATGTTTTCACAAATGGTAGACCTATAACAAAATCAATGTTAGCATGGTGGGCATATAATGATGAAAGTCAGCAGCTTATGCCTTTAGATGTGACATTAGAAATAGAACATGTATTTTCAAGAAAACGACAGGAGAATGAAAGAAGTCTTACGGATAAGAATAATTTAGAGTCGCTAGGCAATAAAATTCTGTTAGAGAAGAGTATTAATATTCGTGCATCTGATTATCGTTTTTCTGATAAGAAGAAATACTACAATGGATTTACAAATGATAAAGGAAAGTATAAAGAGGGAACTAGAAATACTGAACTTGTTATGATGGCGAAGCAGAAGGATGATTTCTGTGAGGAAGATATTGTGACAAGAAAGAAAGCAATTATTGATGCGTTTATTGGCTATTTGGAGCAGAATATGCTTACAATAGGATAAAGGTACATAAATAAGTATTGCTGAGCCAATATGATAGAAAGTGAGATGAGCGTTTTGGAAAAGAATTTTGACCTTTCACAATTCGATGAATACAGAGAAGACAACAGAAGAGAAGTGAAAAAAGCAGATGGTGGTTTGCCGGTTTCGTTGTGGGACACCTATTCTTCTTTTGCAAACTGCTATGGTGGAGTCATTATTCTTGGTGTCAAAGAAAATAAAGATGGTAGTTGGAGAACTACCGGTCTCCAGAATGCATCTAAGCTTCGTAAGGAATTTTGGGATAATATGAATAATCCCAAGAAGGTAAATATTAATCTTTTGTCAGAAGATGATGTGCAGACCTATGAAGTTGGTGACAATAAAGATGTTATCATGGTTATATATGTGCCTATGGCAAAGCGTGAGCAGAAGCCGGTGTACATCAACAATGATATTTTCAATGGTACTTTCCGTCGCAATTATGAGGGCGATTATCATTGTACCAGATTGCAGGTAAAGACCATGCTTCGAGACCAGACTGAGCGTACCATGGATATGGAAGTGCTTGATAAGGTTCCTATGGAAGATTTGAATTATGATACCATTCATGGATATCGTAACAGTCATCGTTCTTTAAAAGAGGGACATCCGTTTGAACGCCTGAGCGATCATGAATATTTGCGAAGCATTGGTGCTGCTGCAATTTCTGAGGAAGATGGACAGTTACATCCTACGGCAGCAGGCATGTTGATGTTTGGGGATGAGTATAACATTGTGCGTCATTTCCCTGAGTATTTCTTGGATTATAGAGAAGAGTTAGACCCTACCACCCGTTGGAGTGACAGATTACAGTCCAGTTCCGGTGAATGGTCCGGAAATGTGTGCGACTTCTATTTTAGGGTTTATAACAAAATTATTAAAGATGTTAAGGTACCATTCAAAATGTCCGGTGGCGAGCGTGTTGACGATACACCGGTACACAAGGCAATTCGTGAAGCATTGGCAAATTGTCTGATTAATGCAGACTATCACGGTTTGCGAGGCATTGTTATCCGGAAAGAGCCGGACAAGCTGGTTTTGGCAAATCCCGGTTATATCAGAACGGGTAAAAAGCAAATGCGTCTTGGCGGTGAATCTGATCCGCGAAACAAGGCACTTATGAAGATGTTTAATCTTATCAATATCGGTGAGCGTGCCGGAAGCGGTGTGCCGAATATCTTTAATGTTTGGGCAGATGAAGGTTGGGAAGAACCGGTAATTGAGGAGAGATTTGATCCGGACAGAACAGTACTGTCGCTTCCTTTTAAGAAAAAGGTGACGAAAAAAAGTGGCGAAAAAAAAGTGGCGGAAAAAAGTGGCGAAAAAAAAGTGGCGGAAAAAAGTGGCGAAAAAAAAGTGACGAAAAAAACGCAGGAAAAATATGATGCTATTTTGAATGCTATGCAGCCGGATAAGTGGTATAAGGCTTCGGAATTTGAAACTGTTGTTGGAGTTAAGGAATCAAGAATTAAAGTACTGCTTAAGGATATGCTAGAGCAGGGATTGATTGAAAGTATGGGCAGTACGAAGGGTAAGATGTATAAGAAAGTGAATGTATAAGAGAGAAGGGTTCCTATGAGTATTTTCATCACAAATAATATTGAACAAGAGTGTGAAAATTTGATTTCGATGTATACTGATATTGGGTATGTAAAGAAAAGAATCCTTCAGAACTATCCCAATTTATCGTCGGCGAAGCAATCGTCAGTAGCGAAAAAAATCAAATCACATATAGACCAAGCAAATAGTTTTTTTGAAGGAACGGATGATAATGTTTTGACGGCTCCTTTGACACTTTTTTACGCAATTCAAAATTATGCTAAAGCTATTTATCTTGTGAATTACCCCAATCTTTCGTTAGCGGGTTCACATGGAATTGATTTTGATAATACAGTTTCGCAGAATGCAAACGAAATAGGTAATATTACATGTAAAATGACAAGAAATGGAACGTTTCGTAACTTAATTGCTGTGACAGGGGATGACCTTTGTGCAGGTGATTCGTTTGTAATAAGAGATATATTTTCTATTATTCCAGAACTACGAGAAACTTATTTTTTAAGGTATTTTGAAGAACCAAATGTATTTCTTTTGAGAAAGAAGAAACATTGTATATCAGAATACGAGATGATTTTACAGGAAGAAAATGTTCAAAAAATAGCAAATAGAGATTTTTCTTTGCTGGGACAGAATAGTTTTCATTTAGTGTTTGAAGATAGTGCAGGGTACATTTGGATTGATGCAAACTACTCAGACGAAAAAGGGAAACGAGTGTTATATAATGATATTTATGGAAATATATATTGCACAAATGCAATTTCTGTTAATGGAAGGATTGTAAAGATAAGTAAAATTGTAAACTTATATATATGTTACTATGCATTTAGCATGCTTGTTCGATATCATCCGGAGAAATGGAAAGCATTTTGCGAGTCATCAGATATTGCAATAATACGAAAGCTACTGATAAACTGTAGACGCGAAATGCTTGTTGAGGTGATACAATTATTAAGTGGAAAAGAATATTCCTTTACAACGGTTATGGAAGAAATGGACGCAGAGCTTGATGCAAGTGAAGTCTATAAATTGGTAAAGGAAGAGGCGTGGAGAGAATACAAAAGAACAGGAAGAAATACACTTATTTTTTAGAAAGATTCAAGAAAAAATTGTTGGGCTAACAGTTGACTAAAGATACGCGCAAAGGAGTTTTGTGTATATCTTTACTTGAAATATGTGGCTGTTAGTATCGAACTAGTAGCTTGCATTCCGGAAATGAAGGGGGTTATCCTGAAGGACGGAACTCGTATTCCATATCTGGCAGATGGTGGAAATGTCGGTTATACGGATGCGACACATGCATACCATATCACAGGCTATGATCGCGTGGTAGATGTGGATGAGATACAGTCGTTATTGCTTTTGGTTAAGCCGGGAGAGGAGCCGGTTTCGGTAGATATTCAGTGAAAGCACAGAAAAGAAGTTAAAAACATTTGAAAATATGCTATGATGTAAGTATTCAAAATCATGTAAATCTGTAATAAGATGGTCATTTAAGAAATGGAGTTTACGGATTGATAGAGAAATGTAATGACAACTTGCAGGAGAGCAAAATGGCACGAGACAAAAAGATAATCTACATCATAGAAGATGACGTGGCACTGAATCACGGAATTGAGCTGACGCTTGGAAATGAAGCATATGAGTGTCGTCAGTTTTTTACACTAGGTGAGATTCAGCATATAGAGCAGGCGGATCTTGTGATCCTGGATATTAATCTGCCGGACGGTAACGGATTTGACTACCTGAAACAAGTCAGAAAGATATCTAACGTGCCTGTCCTGATACTGACGGCGAACGATACGGAACTTGACGAGGTGATGGGACTGACGCTGGGAGCAGATGATTATGTCACAAAACCATTTTCACTCATGACGCTAAGGCTTCGTGTGAACAATCTGCTGGCAAGAGCAGGTGCCAGACAGGCAGAATATGCAAACAGATATGAAAAGCATGGTCTGGTTCTGGATTTCGGCAATTTACTGTTTCAGAAAAACGGTGTGGAAATCGAATTAAGTAAGACGGAGATCCGTTTATTGAAATATTTCACGGAAAATGAAGGGATCACGCTTTCCCGGGAAAAGCTGATCGACCATGTATGGCAGAATCAGCAGTATGTAGATGAAAATGCATTATCTGTCACTGTAAAAAGACTGCGGGATAAAATAGAAAGCCCCGGTGAGCGGCTGATCCATACTATATACGGTATTGGATATGTTTTTAAAGGATAGCGGCACATCTGCCGGATAGCAGATATTTGTGATGGCAGCATAGGTGAAAACATGAAATATAGAAGAAACGAATATGAAATTTTAAATCAGATGCTGGATGATGCGATCGCAGGCACTTTTGAGGAAAACTGCTTTGATGAAAGTGAGCTTTCAAAATTGCAGACAAAGCTGATGCGTTATCTGACCTCGGCTTCGATGTCTGAAAAAAAGATTTGTGAAGAAAAGAATAACATAAAGGAGCTCATCACCAATATTTCGCACCAGACAAAAACACCGCTTACCAATATACTGATGTATGCGGAACTATTGACAGAGGCAGCGGAGACAGAGAAGGAAAAGGAATATGCCGGCGAAATATATGCGCAGGGGAAAAAGCTGGAAAGCCTGATCGGTGCACTTGTGAAAATGTCACGGCTTGAGACCGGGATCTTTCAATATGAGCAAAAGGTAACTGCTTATCAGGTGATCATCCAAAAAGTAGTGGAGCAGGCGCTCCCTAAAGCCTGCGCAAAGGAGATAACGATCCATGTAAAAGAGGGTGGCAGCTATCAGGCAAACATCGACGAAAAGTGGGTAGTGGAAGCAGTTTACAACATTCTGGACAATGCGATCAAGTATTCAGATGCAGGCACGGTGATTTCTGTGGAAGAGTTTTCCTATGAATTCTTTTCGGGAATACGGATTACAGATCAGGGTGTGGGCATTGCGGAAGAAGAAATTCCGTTATTGTTTGGGCGGTTTTACAGAGGAAAAACGGTGCATGACAAAGAAGGGATAGGTGTTGGCTTGTATCTGGCGCGTGAAATCGTGGAACATAACGGAGGATACATAAAGGTCAAGTCAGAAGTCTTAAAGGGTTCTACATTTGATATATGTTTTCCAAGATAGTGTCATGCATTTCTTGTCATATATTTGTTTAGCAAATGTGCGGCTAAATAACCCGCGAAGCAGATTATAGCGATATCAATTTATCTGCGAAGCAGATTTTGCAAGGATTGTGGTTCAAAATATTGCAACATTGTAAGATTTGAGAAAGAATCTGGAAAGAACAATGCGATATGCTGGGTATTGTAAAAAATACGCAGCATTTTTAATTGCTGTATATTTGCGTAGCAAATGTACGACCAAATAACCTGTATGGCAGGTTATAGTTAATTGCTAAACTACAATGGAAAGGAAAGTAAAATGGAAATTTTAAGAACAGAAAATCTGAAGAAATATTATGACCAGAATATGGTATGTGTGAAAGCATTGGATGGCGTGGATCTGTCGGTAGAGCAGGGTGAATTTGTAGCAATCGTCGGTACATCCGGAAGCGGAAAGTCCACACTCCTGCATATGCTGGGAGGACTTGACCGCCCTACAGCAGGTACTGTGCTGGTAGATGGGAAAAAGATCTTTGACCTGAAAGAAGAAGAACTGACTATTTTCAGAAGAAGAAAGATCGGTTTTGTGTTTCAGGCATATAATCTTGTTCCGGTGCTGAATGTGTATGAGAATATTGTGCTGCCGATCCAGTTAGACGGCAGCAGAGTGGATGAGGCATTTATAGAGCAGATAATTGAAGTACTGGGTCTTACCGAAAAGAAAAACAGTCTGCCGAATCAGCTCTCCGGCGGGCAGCAACAGAGGGTGGCGATCGCGAGAGCACTTGCCACAAAACCGTCTATTATCCTGGCAGATGAGCCGACCGGAAATCTGGATTCCAAGACAAGTCAGGATGTATTGGGTTTGCTTAAGGTAACCGGGCGGAAATTTAAACAGACGATCGTTATGATTACACATAACGAGGAGATCGCGCAGATGGCTGACCGTATCATCCGTATTGAGGATGGACGCATTTTAGCGGGAGGGGGTCAGATCCATGCGTAAGGTGCAAAACGGAAGATGTATTGCGAATATCAGTAAAAAGAGCATACTGGCAAATAAAAAGAGAAACAGTATCCTGCTGGCAGCAATCATTTTGACAACGGTCATGCTCAGCACTTTGTTTACGGTGGCAAGCAGTCTGATCAAATCGCTTGAAACTGCAACCTGTTATCAGGTCGGTACATATACACATGCAGGTTTCAAGTATCTGACACAGGAAGAGTATGATAAGCTGAAAACAGATACAAAAATCTACGATCTGTCCTATAATATCATACTTGGTGAAGTATTAAATGAAGAATTATCTGAAGACTATACGGAGGTCAGATACACGGAGCCTCTTTGCGCAAAGCAGAGCTATTCTTATCCGGAGACAGGAACGCTGCCTCAAAAATATGAGGAAGTGGCAACCTGTACCGCGGTTCTGGATGCGTTTGGCGTTCCGCATGAGCTTGGACAGACCCTGCATCTGCAGCTGACCAATGGATTTGATACCTATGAAGGAGATTTTAAAGTCTGCGGGATCTGGGAAAAACCGGCGTTGACTATGACAAATGAAATTTATTTATCAAAAGAATTTCAGGAAAGTTTTGCGCCTGTCTGGAAGAATAGGGAGGATTATAACAGACATTTGAGTGCAAATTCCTATGCAGGCTCCATCAATCCTGATTTTAATTTCAGTTCTTCCTTCAATATTACAGGAAAAATGGAGGCGCTTAAAGAAAGACTCGGTTTCGGCGATGAAATAAAGGATGGCATTAACTGGGCATATACGACAAGTGAGCTGGATGCAACAACCGTTCTGATCGTTGCAGTTATATTGATCATGATTATTTTGTCGGGTTATCTGATCATTTATAACATCTTCCTGATTGCGATCACATCGGATATTCATTATTATGGTCTGTTGAAAACGATCGGAATGACGAACAGGCAGTTGAAAAAAATGGTTTTAAGGCAGGCATTGTTTTTAAGTGTGATCGCGATCCCGGTAGGCATGCTTCTGGGCTATCTGATATCATATTTTGTAGTGCCTCTGATTGCAAATAATATGTTGACAGATGCATGCAAGGTTTATCCGAATGGATTTGTGTTTCTTGCCTGTGCTGTATTTGCGTGGATTACAGTCAGGATCAGTTGCGCAAAGCCCTGCAGGATCATTCGGAAAATATCTCCGGTAGAGGCTGTAAAGTTCAGTGACTGTCCGGTAGAAAAGCTGTCAAAGCATAAAAAGGCAAAGTGGGTAACGCCGTTTTCCATGGCATGGGAAAATCTGAAAAGAAATAAGAAGAGAACGACAGCGGTGCTATTATCCATGGTACTCAGCGTTCTGATGATCAATGTTACAGTATCGATCGTTTCCTGCTTTGATGAAGATAAATATATTTCCATGTTTGCGGGCAGTGATTTTTCCATTGCAGATGCCACGTTATATAATCTCAGTGCTATTGACAAAAATCTGGAGGGAGTATCTGCACAGGATATGGAAGCACTCAGAGCAATGGATGGTGTTACAGAATCCGGTGCAATCTATATGGAGGAATCGGAGCAGAAGCTGGAAGGCGATGCATGGGAAAGGATGAAAAAAATATATGAGGAACATACTGACTGGTATGTGCAAAGCCCGGATGAAAAAGAGTGGTGGGATTCGTGTGTTTACGACCGGAAAGAGATCAGCTCTCATTTGTATGGTGTGGATGAGCTGATCTTCCATGCACTGGAACTGGAAACGGATAAGGTCGACTGGAATACTTTTTGCTCCGGCGATTATGCCATTGTATCTTCTATGTTGGATAGTGACGGCAACGATGCGGATCTGGCGCTGTATCAGGTAGGAGAGAAAATACCGGTTCAGCTGCCGGATGGCAGCACAAAGGAATATGAGGTCATTGGAATCGGAGATGTGCCATATGTCATGGGACCAATGCACAGCCATGGAATGGACATCTATATAACAATACCCGCTGCGGAATATCTGAAGGTTGTGCCACAGGCGAAGGGCGCTTTGCAATTCATGATCAATGTGGAGAAGGAGTATCTTGAGGCAGATGAGGCATATGTAGAACAGTATTGTAATGTGACAAATCAAAAGTTGGATTTTAAATCCAGAAAAATGTATCTGCAGGAATTTAAAGATATGGTAAACATGTTTCTGATCGTAGGAGGTGCGTTGAGTGCGATCCTGGCGCTGATCGGCATTTTGAATTTTATCAATCTGACTTACACCTCGATCCATGAACGGAAACAGGAACTGAAAATCTTATGGTCTGTCGGTATGACAAAAAAGCAGATCGCTTCCATGCTTTCCTTTGAAGGAATGCTGAGAATGGGACTTGCATTTGTACTTGTACTGACGGTAGGGCAGCTACTGAATTACTACGTTGTATATGCGATTGCCGGTGGTATGATCATGTTTACCAGCCATTATGTGATCTGGCCGATGCTTGTATGTATCCCTGTATTTGGGGTGATTGCAGCATTGATTCCGAGATCTATGGTAAAGAAAATATTCTGATGCAGGTTTCTTTTTCAAATGATATAATGATGTCAGGGGCAAAAGGCACGAATTTGATGCCTATAGAAAAGCAAAGAAAGGCATAAGGCGAAAATGCAGGCGGAAAGAAACTCGAAATCTCCCATCAGTGAAGAACTTACACAAATCTTCCGGAGGAAGAGAGCGTAGATGAGATGGGAAGGTCTGTTTGCGCCGGATGAGAAGGATTAGCATGAGACAATTATATGAGGGATTTAAGAAAACTGTAGTGGCAGCAGGCATATGTATATGTTGCCTGGGGCTTACTGCGTGTGGAAAGAAGGAAGCGCAGCAGGCGGTAGAGCAGGAAACAGTACAGATGCAGGAGAATGAAACTGTGGGTAAACAGGCAGCAGACGGCGCAGATGATCTGAAGAATGCTGAGGCAGATAAGGAGACAGAAAACAGAGGTACAGAGCATGATGCAGATACACAGAGCAGTACCGATGCAGCGTCTGAAGTAAATGAAAAGGATGCAGCGGCAGAGCAGAAAAGCATGGAAAACGGCGATTATATTCTGGCGCGGCCGTCTCAAAATGGGGCATTGTCTGTGAAAGGCACACAGCTTGTAGATGAAAAAGGACAGGCGGTGCAGCTTCGGGGGATCAGCACACACGGTATTGCGTGGTTTCCCGACTTTGTAAATCAGGATGCGGTGATGCAGCTTAGCAAAGACTGGGGTGCGAACCTGTTTCGGATCGCCATGTATACGGATGAGAACGGCGGGTATTGTACAGACGGAGACAAGGAAAAGCTGAAGGCACTTGTGACAGACGGTGTCGAATATGCAAAGCAGGCGGATATGTATGTGATCGTGGACTGGCATATTCTGCATGACAGCAATCCTTTGACCCATAAGGCGGAAGCCCTGCAATTTTTTAAAGAAATGACGGAGAAGCTGAAAGGCGAAAAGCATGTGCTGTATGAGATCTGTAATGAGCCAAACAGCGGCTGCAGCTGGGAGGATATCAAGACGTATGCCAATGAGGTGATTCCTGTGATACGTGAAAATGCCCCGGAAGCGGTAATACTGGTTGGCACACCAACTTGGAGCCAGGAAATTGAAAAGCCGCAAAATGATCCGATCACAGGCTATGACAATATTATGTATACACTTCACTTCTATGCAGCAACGCACAAAGAAGATCTGCGCAGTAAAATGGTAAGTGCAGTAGAAGCCGGAACGCCTGTATTTGTCAGCGAATACGGTCTGTGTGATGCAAGTGGAAACGGTGGGAATGATCTTGGACAGGCGCAGAGCTGGATCGATACGATGGATCAGCACGGCATCAGTTATGCGGTATGGAGCTTCTGTAATAAAGAGGAGACTTCGGCATTGATCGCTTCTTCCTGCCGGAAAACCTCCGGTTTTACCAGAGAAGATCTGAGCGAGAGCGGAAAATGGATCATGGATATGCTCCATACAGTAAAGACAGAGGATGGAAGTACGCAGACCGTCGTAGACAGCAAGGATAAAACACAAAATCAAAATAATGGATCCGGTGTATCTGAGAGAACAGAAGCAGATGAGACAGAAGGAAAGACTGGTACAGATGTATCAGAAAAAAGGTTAAACAGTGGTAATCTGTCGGTGGATGCAAAACTGACAGGCAGCTGGGAATCCGAAGGCAGAACCTTTTATCAGTATCAACTGACAATAACGAATAATGGGGAGGCAGATGTATCATCATGGGAGATTTCCCTGCAGTTTTCGGATACGATAACACTGTCTGATGGCTGGAATGGAGAATATCAGGCTGATGGAAGCACACTTACGATCCATTCTCTGGATTACAATAGTGAGATTGAAAAAGGGGCGTCCACGGCTGACGTAGGATTTATAGTCAGTGCAGCCGGGACGCTGGAGATTGAATAAAAATACAGCTTTCAATTATGGAAAGCTGTCAGGCAGAGCAGGTCAGAAGACGGAAGACCTGCTCTGCTGTTTTTTTTAGATTTTGTCCGGCCACAGCCGGATCCATTGCTTCTTCTAAGCTGACAGGCTTTTGCAGAATAGGAAAATACGCATCAATGCCATATGTGTTGCAAAGCATGGCATCATCAGCGGCACAGCCACAAAAGGCAATCACTTTTTTATTGTATTTTTTTGCAAGGGAGGCGATACCGACAGGTGCCTTTCCCATAACTGTCTGACTATCCAGGCGGCCTTCACCGGTGATGATAAGGTCAGCATCCTGTATGGCAGCCTCCATATGAGTTTCTTCTAAGACAATAGAAATACCGGATTGCAGTCTGCCGCCCAGATAGGCAGAAAATGCAAAACCAAGACCGCCTGCTGCGCCCGCACCGGGCATGTTTTTATCAGCTTTTTTGTTATGGATTTTCTGTGTCAGATCGGCAAAAGCAGATAACCATGCATCCATCTGAGAGATCATAGCAGGATCTGCACCCTTTTGCGGACCGTAGATGTAGCTGCAGCCATTTCCGCCACAGAGGGGATTTGTGACATCACATGCGATCCGGAAATCACAGTCTGCAAGAAGGGGATTTGCAAGAGAGGCATCTATGCTGACTATATTTCTGACACCATCTGCGCCGTAAGAGACAGTGTTTCCGGACTGGTCCAGAAAACGGAAGCCAAGTGCCTGCAGCATTCCGACACCGCAGTCATTTGTGGCACTTCCGCCTATTCCGATAATGAAATGCCGGCATCCCTTCTGCAGGGCGTCTGCGATCATTTCACCAACGCCGAAGGTTGTTGTATGGAGAGGGTTTCTCTTTTTATATGGAACTAATGTAATGCCTGCGGCAGAAGCCATTTCTATAATGGCGGTTTTTTTATGCAGAATGCCATAAGAGGCACTTACCGGATCGCCAAGAGGGCCTGTGACCGTGACGGCTTCTGTTTTTCCCTGCATTCCCATAGTCAGGGCAGTGGCAGTTCCTTCTCCGCCGTCAGCTAAAGGACGGATATTCACATCGATTTTTTCTGAGGCAAGAAGAATGCCTTCTTTTATTGCAGCAGCAGCCTCCATGGAAGAAAGACTTCCCTTGAAGGAATCTATGGCGATGAGAACTTTCATATGTCGCTCCTCCTGTTTTCCTGTGATAGAAGTATTTTATAATGCAGTACAAAAGTCTGTGTAAGGCCTGTACCACCCACGGACTCTATAAGCACTTACGGGGCAGGTAGCTATAGTATAGCAGAGATCAAAGAAAAAAGCAGGTAGTAAGGAAAAGATGTTTTAAGGGAATAGTTTGAACTGCTACTTGACAAAATAACAGGATATGCTAAACTGTATTACACGAAGCAGTACAGTTAATACAGGGACAATATAAAGGAAAGGAGAATCTATGATTCAACTGGATGAGAGAAGCAGTAAACCTCTCTATGAACAGATTATCGAGCAGTTTAAGCTTCTGGTGGCACGGGGAAGTCTGATGCCGGAAGATGCGATCCCCTCGGTGAGAAAGCTGGCATCCCAGCTTGGCATTACACCGTCTACGGTAGCAAAGGCTTACCAGGAACTGGAAAGACAGGGCGTGATCGAAACAATCCGGGCAAAGGGTACCTTTATAGCCCGGAAGGTGGAGCTTCAGGCAGATGACAGGAAGCTTTCTGCGCTTCATCAGTCACTCAGTAGTATAGCACTGGAGCTGAAAATGATGGGTTATACAAAGGAGCAGGCCATGGAACTTATGGCTGAGGCGTTTGAAGAGATTTAGTACCGGATCAGTTTGACAGAGAAGGTAAAAATGATGATTTTAAGTATGACAGGGGAGGATACAGATGTTAGAAGCAAGAAATGTAACAAAAAAATACGGAAAGAAAACCGCTGTAGCCGATGCCACATTTCTGGGAGAGAGAGGCAGGATACACGGTCTGGTCGGAGAAAACGGAGCGGGAAAGACGACACTTTTGAAATGCATGGCAGGTATTTACAGACCGGAAGGCGGCAGTATTACATATGATGGAAAACCTGTATATGATAATGAAAAAATGCTGGAGCGCGTTGCTTTTATCTCTGATTCGCAGGAGTTCTTTTCTATATATACTGCAAAGGGACTGCTCAGGTTTTATCAGAAGTGTTATCCGAATTTTCAGATGGATCAGTTTATGAAGCTGAACCAGAAATTCGATATAGATCTGAAAAAGGGGATCGGGGCGATGTCAAAAGGACAGAAAATGCGGTTTTCATTTATGCTGGCGATTGCGAGGAGACCGGATTATATTTTGATGGATGAGCCGACAGACGGACTGGATGCCGGAAGCCGCAAATATCTGAAAGATATCCTGATCGAAGAAACGGAAAAGAGAGAGCTTGGTGTGGTGCTGTCCTCCCATGATCTGAATGGAATGGAGATGCTCTGTGATGAAGTATCCTTTATGAAGCGGGGCAGAATACAGATACACAGTGATATGGATGATGTGATCGAAGGTGTCCAGAAATGGCAGGGAGAGCTTGCAGGAGAGGATATGGAAAAGCTGAAAAAAGAGATTCCGCTTTTCGATATACAACAGATGGGCAGAGTTGTTACGTTCCAGACAATGGGAAATGCGGCAGAAAATGAAGAGAAGCTTGTAAAGCTTGGTGTGGAGGCGTTGGCAAGACAGAAGATCACTTTTGAAGAAGTATTTCTGACATGGGATGAAAATGTAGAATTACTGCAGAAACAGAAGAAAGAGGAGGGGTTAGCATGAAGAAACTATTATACAGAGACAGGTGGGAGATCGTTCTGCTGATCGTTGTATCGGCTCTGCTCATACTGCTGGGGCTGAGAACGACTGCAGCTAACAGCAGATCACTTGCAGATACCATGTCTTTTTATCAGAAGCCTTTAGCTGGCTATGATTCGCAAATAAAAAATGCAATAGATGCAGATACAAGGGCAGCGCTGATTGAGAACAAGGTGGGAACAGAAGAGATGCTGGTAGGTATGGCGCACTGGTTTCAGGAATCATATATTGCCGGACCGGGCGAAACCGCAGAAAGAGTTATTGTTCTGTTATTTGTCATGCAATTTGTCAAATGGCTGCTGTTTGAAAAACGAAATGGAGTAGAATTTGCTGCAACCTTACCCATTAGCAGAAGAAGAGCATTTATGCATGAGGCTGTGCTTGGAACGGTGCTTCTTGTGGGCAGTGCCATTGTGTATCTGGCAGGACTTCTGACTGTTTATCAGACACTTCTGAATAAATGTGGAACGATTATAACAGACAGTAATGTACTTGCCGGTGTAAAAGATTTCTCTAAAGTACCCGTCTCTTATCTGCTGGCTCCCTTTGTGTTTGCTCTTTTGCTATACAGCATTTTGTTATGCATGAGAGCGGTATCCAACTCTCCCGGCGCATGTATTTTTCTGTGGGGGTTGGGGTGGCTTCTGTTTCATTATGCAGACTTTGGAAAGGCAACAGCTGCTATAGAAGATTTTAAACAGAAGTATAATCTGATGCTGAATGGCGTTATGTATGCACTGGATACAAGAGAGTTCCCGCCTGCTTCTCATATGCTGCCTGTGCTATTTGTCCTGCTGATTCTTAGCTTATTGTTTTTCGGGATCGGTGCCTGCCTGGAAAAAAGAAAGAATCTGTCCAAAGGCGGGGCTTTCCAGTCTGAGTGGCTGACAGGGGCGATAGTCATTGTCAGTATGCTCTTGCTCTTTCGGTTTGCGCAGGATTCGGCATCTGTTTTACTGGACTATACGGGGCATGGCTTTTATATTCCGTTCTGTATACTGTCTGTAGTTCTTGCTTTTGCTTCAGGAGCTGGTCTGTTTTATATATTGCGGGAGAAGTAATTCGGATTTTGTGAGTGTACAAGGTGAATAAAGAAAAAAGAGCAGATCAAATTGAACTGCTCTTTTTTTCCTTACAGGAAAATATATTTCGCGACAAACAACACAGCAAGCACATACATCAGTGGTGTAATCTTTTTTGCTTTTTTGGTAAACAGGTTGATGATGACATAAGAGATCACGCCGATCGCAATACCTTCTGAAATGCTGTACATCAGGGGCATGGCAAGCAGGCAGAGGTAAGCGGGAACTGCTTCCGTCAGATCATCAAAGCTGATGTCTGTTACTGCTGTTACCATCAGGAAACCGACGAAGATCAGAGCCGGAGCGGTGGCAAATCCCGGAATGGCTGTGAAGATCGGGGCAAAGAAGATGGCAAGCAGGAACATCAGTCCGGTCACAACAGAGGCAAGTCCGGTTCTGGCGCCTGCACCGACACCGGCGGAGCTTTCCACATAGGTGGTTGTTGTGGAAGTACCAAAGATAGCACCGACTAACGTAGCGATCGCATCCGCAAACAAAGCCTGTTTGATGCGAGGCAGCTTTTCGTCCTTGTCAAGCATATCTGCTTTTGTTGCAACGCCGACCAAAGTACCGATTGTATCAAACATATCAACAAAAAGAAAAGCAAATAAAATGGCAATGAAATTACTGATGCTGACGCCTGAAAAATCAGCTTTAAATACTTGTCCGAAGGTCAGGGAGAACTTGGAGAAATCGGTAATGGCAAGGGACGGATATAAGGAATAGAAGCCTTCCTCCGGCGTTACCTGATAGATACCGACTGCCTGACAGAGCATACCGAGAACCCATGTGGCGATAATACCGATCAGGATAGATCCCTTTACATTGCGGGCATATAAAATAGCGGTCAGGAAAAGACCGATCAGGGCAAGCAGTGCACAGATACCTTCTGTTCCGAACTTGGAACGGAAGCTGACATAAGTGATCAGAGTCGAATCGCTGTTGACGACGATATGAGCACCCTGCAGACCGATGAAAGCGATGTAAAGACCGATACCTGCGCTGACGCCCTTCTTGAGCATGCTTGGAATCGCATTGAAAATAGCTTCGCGGACATTGGTGAGTGATAAAACAATAAAAATAATACCTTCCACCGCAACAGCAGAAAGTGCAACGCGCCAGTCATAGCCCATGCCAAGGCAGACTGTGTAAGCAAAGTAAGCATTCAGCCCCATGCCCGGAGCAAGCGCAAACGGATAGTTCGCAAACAGTGCCATGCACATGGTGCCAAAGAAGGCAGATAAGCAGGTCGCGATCAGAACGGCTGTAGCGTCCATGCCTGCTGCGGAGAGCATGCTTGGGTTGATCGCCAGAATATATGCCATTGTCATAAAGGTTGTAATACCGGCAAGAACCTCGGTACGGACATCGGTTCCGTTTTCTTTGAGCTTAAATAACTTTTCCATAAATGAGAAATCCTTTCTTCCATAAGGTTAGTACTGGCTAATAAAATCCTTATATATAGTATACTATCTGCCACATGAAATAAAAAGGGTAATTTGTATCGCAGCTACAAAAGGACAAGGATAGATATTGGGGCAAATGGTTAAATCTGTAGATCAATATGTCGATGTATATAATGTAAGTATCAAAAGTCCAAAATACAGGGAAGTATATAACTTGATCACAATAGCAACAGGGAGGTTGAAAAGATGAAGCTCAAGGATGCAATGCCTATTTATCAGAGATACAGGCAGCAGCTTGTTGATCAGACACGCAGTCTGGTAAAGCAGAGAGATGCTGCGAAAGCCAAATTTGAGGCAACTAATGACCAGACATGGTCGGATGAGGCTGCAACGCTGCAGCTTTCGATTGAAAAGACACAGGAAGAATTCAATAAGAATCAGGAAGTGCTGGACGGTTTGACAGAACAGTGGTGTCTGGCGGCAAATGCGGAAAATGCAAAGGCACTGGCAGATCCCGAGACAGGTATGGCAGCGACCATGGCTAAGATCATGACAACGGTAGCCAGAATGTGTGCGGGAGATAAGGTGCCATATGCGGATGAAAAGAAGCTGATGGAGTATGATTCGGATCTGTATGGCAAGGCGAAGCAGGCACAGATGATGATGGCTGCCATGAAAGAAAAGCAGAAGGAATATGATTCTCTCTGGGATGATGAGGAAGGCGGAGATTACGATCCGGAAGGTGTCGCTGACAATACGGAGGCACAGGGTGAGCCGCCTGAGATGCCTGAACTATCCGAGACACCTGAACTGTCCGGGATCACTGACCAACAATAAGCGCGGGGTAACCAAAATCCCATAAGAGTGCTTCAAAGCTGCTTTCCAGATAGCTGATGATATCCTCTTCTTCATAGCCTGTCATGCGGGTCAGGATGACAATAGATTCTCTTACTGTTTCATAAGAAAGGACAGGCGCATCCTGTGCCTGATATTGTAAGAACAGACTGTGACGGATCGCGGTATACTGGAGCGTCGTCCATTCAAGGCGCATGAGCATGTGTGACAGGGAAAGATCTTCGTCAATGAGAAGATCCGCATAAATGTCATTTGCCAGATAGTTTCTCAGGAGTGGATGATAGACAGAAAAGCTGTGCATGAAGTCTTCCCAGAGGGATGCCATACGGGCATCTGCATCGGTCGGCTCATGAAATAACAGTGTTAAATTTTCTGCCTGTTCCATCAGTGGAGAAAGGTAAGCAGTATACAACCCTTCCTGCAGGTAATTGACGGAAAGATCCTGCAGAAGCTCATTACATTCATATAACAGATCGGAAATGACACAGGGCATTTCATGAATAGCCTGCAGCAGTTGCTGCAGGTTTTCTTTTTGGAAATAAGATGCAATCAAAGCCGTTGTCAGCTTTTTACCGGATTTTTCTTCCCGCAGCAGCTCCTGCAGAAAATAGAAGGCAGTCAGAAGTGCTTCCTCCGGTGTCAGACTAGCATCAGAAAAAAGCCGGATCAAATGATCCCGCAGCAAAAATGCTGCCTGTATCTGACCGGCAGATGGAGGCAGAATCTGTTTGGAAAGCATGGTATAAGAAGGAAATCCCATAGTATCAGCCTGCTGCCACAGATCGATCACTGCAGGGCAGCATGGCATAAGAGAAGCCTCTTTATGGGTAGAGAACGTATGCAGTTCCCTTGGAAATAAGGTACAGGTTTTGGACAACACGCTGTCTCCGTAGGTTTGTACAAGACAACATAATTTATTATCGGTTAGAAAAGGACAACGATGGTCCGGCAGAAGCCGGATCACATCTTCCCCTTCTTTTTTTGTGATATAGGAAGAAAGCTTTCTGCGATCTGCATCCATAGAGTCAGGCGCAGAGAGTGTTTTCCAGTTATGCTTTGTTGTATCATCTACATAGATCTTCCACTCCTGACAGCAGGTGATCGGACAGGAATCGGCGGTGCAGGTAAATTGTGTATAATAGTCGGGGTAAATTGTCAGCATAGGGTAACTTCCTTATTATAATTTTGTTCTGCTATCCGAAATGTAACAGAATGTGCCAGGGCACATTCTTTCTATCTATCATATTGTAACATGGCAGGAGAAAAATTGCGCTAAAACATCAAAAATTGCAGAAAATAGTAGAAAATTAGACAGATTTCCTCTTTTTTCTTCCGGATTTGTGCGTTATAATATGCCTTGGCTGTATACGGAGAGTTGTATACAGACCACATTACATAACCTGATTTATTCCAGTCAGCAGCCGGACAGCCATGCGGACATTGTCCGGTGACTGACATCGAAAAGCGGGAAATTGTCTGCCGGTGTTGGAAGAAAATCAGTTTTGAGGAAAAAGTCATGAGTAAAACAAAAGAAAATGTAGTAGATAAAGCGGTCTATGCATTTAACAGAAAAGTATTCTGTGATGGTATGCGGGATGGATTTCCGATTGCCCTTGGCTATTTTGCGGTCTCCTTTTCACTTGGAATCGCAGCAAGAAAAGCCGGGCTGACACCTTTGCAGGGCTTTTTTGCCAGCCTGTTTAACAATGCATCCGCAGGAGAATACGCAGCATTTACATTGATCGCAGCCCACGCGACTTATCTGGAGGTGGCGATCATCACACTGATCGCAAATGCAAGATATTTATTGATGAGCTGTGCACTGGCGCAGAGATGTGCACCGGGCATGCCATTTTATCACAGACTGATCGTAGGTTATGATGTAACGGATGAATTATTTGGTATTACGATCGCAAGACCCGGATATCTGAATCCATTCTATACCTATGGAGCGATCCTGCTGGCAGCACCTGCCTGGGCACTCGGTACAGCATTTGGTATTATGGCGGGAAATGCATTGCCGCTTCGTATTGTCAGTGCGCTGAGTGTGGCACTGTATGGTATGTTCCTTGCGATCATCATTCCGCCTGCTAAAAAAGATAAGGTTGTAGGTGTGCTGGTTGTGATCAGTTTTGCGCTGAGCTTTGTGTGTGGTTACCTGCCGCTTATTTCAAAGTTGTCGGACGGTACCAGAACGATCCTGTTGACAGTACTGATCGCAGGCGTAGCAGCAATCTTATTCCCGGTTAAGGATACACAAAAAGAGGAGGGACAGACAAGTGAGAAGTAATGTGATCTATATTATTGTCATGGCACTGGTATCTTACACGATCCGCATCCTGCCTCTGACGTTGATCCGCAAACCGATCAAAAACCGGTTTATCCAGTCCTTTTTATATTATGTACCGTATGTCACACTTGCAGTCATGACATTCCCGGCTATCGTACATGCGACACAGAGTCCGATCTCCGGTCTGGCAGCACTGATCGCGGGCATGATCGCAGCATGGCTTGGTGCAGGACTTTTCCCGGTATCTGTTATTTGCTGCCTGCTCGTATTTGTGATAGAGCTGTTTGTATAAGCTATAATAAAAATCATGTGGATTTTTTAGGATATGTATCTATTTTTCGCCACATAATTGCCAATGGCAGTTATGTGGCGTTTGTTGTGTAATAGGAAACTTTGTAATAAGGAAGGAGAACCAAAATGAACCAGACTTTTATGAAAGAAAAACCGATCATCCCGCTTGTCATATCGATGTCACTTCCGATGGCAGCGTCGATGCTGGTCAATTCCCTTTATAATATTGTAGACAGCTATTTTGTGGCAAAGATCAGCGATAAGGCAATGACGGCACTTTCCCTTGTGTATCCGGTGCAGAACCTGATCACGGCGATCGCGGTCGGCTTTTCTGTCGGTGTGAGCGCAGCAATCGCTTTCTATCTGGGTGCGGGAAAGCAGGATAAGGCAGACCAGGCAGCATCAGATGCGATCTTGTACAATACTTTACACGGTATTCTGCTGGTGATCGGCTGTCTACTCTTTATGCCGGCATTTTTGCGTTTTTTTACAGAGGATGAGGCGGTGATCGCTTACGGACTTTCCTATTCGCGGATCGCATTTTCCTTTGCGGTTGTGATCACAGTGGGAATTGCCTATGAAAAGATTTTTCAGGCGGTTGGCAGGATGAAGGTATCGATGATCAGTATGATGGCAGGTTTTATTACAAATATTATTTTAGATCCCGTCCTGATCTTCGGACTGGGACCGTTTCCGAAAATGGGAATGGAAGGTGCGGCGGTTGCAACAGGCATCGGACAGGTCATTACTCTGCTGGTGTATCTGGCGTTTTATTATGCCAGTCCAATTCCGGTCAAAGTACAGTTAAAAAGTTGGAGACCGGATCGTGAAACGGCAAAACGGCTGTACGGTGTCGGAATTCCCGCAACGCTGAATATGGCACTTCCGTCACTTCTGATCTCTGCACTGAATACGATTCTTTCCGGTTTTTCAGAGGCTTACGTGCTGGTGCTTGGCGTCTATTACAAGCTGCAGACCTTCCTGTATCTGCCGGCAAACGGTATCATCCAGGGAATCCGTCCGCTGATCGGTTATAACTATGGCGCAAGGGAAGAAAAGCGGGTAAAACAGATTTACCGTTTTGCCCTTGCCCTGATCATGGGGATCATGGCAGTTGGTATGCTGCTCTGCCTGTGCATTCCGAAGCAGCTTATGGGTATTTTTATCACAAACGGGGAAACGCTGCGTCTGGGTATGACAGCACTCCGGCTGATCAGCCTTGGCTTTGTGGTGTCTTCCGTATCCGTGACATTTTCCGGTGTTCTGGAAGGACTGGGAAAAGGGATTCCATCCTTCTTTATTTCGCTGTCAAGATATGTGGTAGTCATCATCCCTGCTGCATGGCTCCTCAGTAGGAGCCTGGGGGCGAACGGTGTCTTCCTCGCTTTTGGCATTGCGGAGCTTGTAACTGCCGGACTTGCGATAGGCATTTTCCAGTACAATAAGGCTCGCGCTTTCTGACAGAAATTCCTGTGTAGTCAGCATGGACTTTTGCTGCTGTGGCAGCTTTTCATGCCGGAACTGCTGTCTGTATTCCTTCGGGGAAAGCTGATATTGCTGGCGGAAGCCTTTGTTAAAATACTTGGGGTCAGAAAAACCGCAGCTGATACAGATATCAAGCAGGGAAAGATCGGTCAGGAGCAAAAGCCGTCTGGCATTTTCACAGCGTATTTTGAGCAGATACGTCTGGAAGGGCATTCCGAATGTTTCCTTGAACAGATGGGAAAGGTAGTACAGGGAAAGATTTTCACGTGCTGCAATATCGGAAAGCAGCAGCTTTTCTCCTGCATGCTGTTCAATATACTGGGAGATGCTTCTGGTGCGTCTGGCATTTTCATGGAGCAGCTGTGATTCCTGATGGGAAATAAAATGGTGCGGCAAAAGCTGCAGCAGGGAGAAAAAGCAGGCGTTGACCAGACTGGCGCAGCGGAGCGTAAAGCAGGCATCTTTTTGAAAATAAGCAAGGGCAAGTGCTGTCATGTCGGAAAAAAGTGTCCGGTACTGCATATCAGCACTGGCAGACAGAACACAGGATATAAATTCCAGATGATCGATCTCGGGATAATACGGAGCAAAAAAGGCGGATGAGACCTGCAGGGAAAGAAGCAGCGCAGGCTTGTCCGCTTTTATTTCGTGGCTCTGGAACGGATTGATCAGCCAGAAGTCGCCGGGCTGCAGCAAAAGTGTCTGCCCGGGCAGCAGGATGGAGATGTTACCGTCCAGCACCAGTCCGAGCTCAAAGTCTTTATGAATGTGTGGTGCGCGGTAGAGCAGATTCACCACAAATACTTTAAAATTGGTTTCCGCATGGGAAATGATCTCGTATTCTCTTTTCATCATGTCTATTATGATAGCATAAGACAGCAAATTAGTCATGTTTTTTCCTTAAACTTGTAACAGTCAAAAGCTGTGATCCATAGTAGGATAAATACATCAAAAACAACTCCGGTGATGCCTGGAGGCGATAGAATGCAGCGCGTGCAGTAGTACAGGAAAAGGAGGAATACAATATGTCACAGTTTAAATTTTCAGTAGGACCATGGAACGTACATCCGGGAGCAGATTCTTACGGACCGGCAACAAGAGCAGACATCCCGGCAGAGGAAAAATATAAAAAATTTGCAGAGCTTGGATTTTCAGCCGTGCAATCAGGATAAATCTTTCGGCGTGGAAAATCTGCGTGCTGCCTTTAATCAGGTAAAGGTACTGAAGGAAAACGGCTATGGAAGCCATGGTGAATATGTCGGACTGGATGTAAAAGCAATGCGTACCACGAAGGGCGAAGACAGCTATAAACATCTGGAAAACAGAAATTTTGAAGCACTTAAAATGTATGTGATGAATTTACTGATGGGGATTGAATAAGTATGGAAAAAAAGAAGGTAATCGCGGCGGGACATATCTGCCTTGATATCACACCGATGTTTCCGGACAGAAAAGTACAGCATCCGGGGGAACTCCTGTCCCCCGGAAAGCTTCTGGAGGTTGGCGCGGCTGATGTACATACAGGTGGCAGTGTTGCCAACACGGGTCTTGCCATGAAGAAGCTTGGTGCGGATGTATCTTTGATGGGAAAAGTCGGAAAAGATGCTTTTGGCAATATGATCCTGGATATTTTGAAAAAACATGATGCGGATACGGATATGCTGATCGAAGAGGGGGAAGAGACCTCTTATTCTGTCGTGCTTGCAATTCCGGGGATTGACCGTATCTTTTTGCATAATGCGGGGGCTAACCGCCATTTTAAGGCGGCGGATATTCCGCAGGAAAAGCTGGAAGAAGCTGCATTGTTCCACTTTGGTTACCCACCGCTAATGCCGGAAATGTATGCGGATAATGGTGCAGAGCTCGTCTCACTGATGAAACGTGCGAAAGCTGCAGGCGTGGCAACTTCGCTGGATATGGCTGCGGTAGATGAAAATGCACCGGCGGGACAGGCAGACTGGAAAGAAATCCTGAAAAATGTGCTGCCGTTTGTTGATTTTTTCGTTCCAAGTGTGGAAGAACTTTGCTTTATGCTGGATCGTGAGCGGTTTCACGAATGGCAGAAGCGGGCGGACGGACGGGATATTACGGAAATTCTGGATGTGGAAAAAGACATCCGACCTTTGGCAGAGCAGTGTATGGAGTTTGGTGCAAAGGTACTGCTGATCAAATGCGGTGTTCCGGGCATGTATCTGCGTACGGCAGACAAAAATTCGCTGGAGAAAACCGGCAGTAAAGCAGAACTTTCCGCTGATGTGTGGTCAGAGAAAGAGATTTTTGAGAAAAGCTATGTACCGGACAGAGTACGTTCCGGGACAGGAGCAGGAGATTCGAGCATTGCAGCATTTCTGACTGCCATGCTGGAAGGCTGTGAGCCGGAGGAAGCACTCCATCTGGCAGCGGCGACCGGTGCCTGCTGTGTGACGGAATATGATGCACTGGGCGGATTGAAACCGTTTGACGAGCTGCGGGCGAAGATCGCCGCAGGTTGGGCAAAATGTCATGCATCGCCAGATGCATGATGTAGCCCTCGCATCGCCAGATGCATGATAAATATGAAATGGAGGAGAAAAGATGTTAGTCAATATGAATGATGTCCTGCTGCCTGCAAAGAAAGGCGGCTACGGCGTTGGATTTTTTAATGCGGTCAATGTGGAGATGGCAAGAGCCATCATTGAAACAGCAGAAGAACTGAGAGCTCCGGTCATGGTCGGAACGGCAGAAATCCTGCTGCCTGCAATGGAACTGGCAAGGGTAGCGGAATATTTGATCCCAATGGCAGAAAAGGCAAGTGTGCCTGTCTGTGTGCATTACGATCACGGTCTGACCTTTGAAAAATGTATGCAGGCACTGGAACTTGGTTTCACTTCTATTATGTATGACTGCTCTACCGCTCCCTATGAGGAGAATATTGAAAAGGTGGCTGAAATGGTAAAGATCTGTCATGCAATGGGCAGAACGGTGGAAGGCGAGCTGGGACATGTCGGCGATAATGCCGGCGCAGGTAAGCTGGAAAATCCGAGTGACTATTTTACAGATCCGGAAACAGCTGCGGATTTTGTGAAACGGACAGGCGTGGATTCTCTTGCGGTAGCAGTCGGTAATGCACATGGCGATTATGCATTCCCGCCAAAGCTGGATTTTGAGCGCATTCGTGTGATTGCGGAAAAGACCGGCATTCCGCTTGTATTGCATGGCGGCAGCGGACTTTCCGATACAGACTTTAAGACGGCTGTCAAGGAAGGTGTTGCCAAGGTCAATATCTTCACGGATATTGATAAAGCCGGAAAACGCGGTATTGAAGCAGGACTGGCAGCAGGAGAGAAGTCTATGATGGGACTCATTCCGTATGAGATCGATGCCATGAAAGAAGTTGTCCGTGATAAGATTTTATTATTCGGTTCGAATGGAAAAGCCTGAAAATGCATAAAATACTGGAAACGGAGCATAAACGGGAACAGTATGTTGCAATTTTTTGTGCAATATGATACAATCATAAAAGTTAGCGTTGGCTACTCGTTAGCCAACGCTTTTTGTAGTGAGGAACAAAATCAAGCACAAGCGAAGCTTGTATTTGATTTTGCCCGAACGTACAACGAAAAAATCGCAGAGTGCGAAGCACGACTGCCGGCGAGACCGGCAGGATTTTTGAGTTGAGAGGAACAAAATCAGGAGGAAAAATGACTAATGAACGAAAAAGAAACTTTTAAACCTTACATCAGCGCAGATCGGACGCTGCATGAAATGACACCGCTCTCTATCATTGTCGGTATCATTCTTGCGATCGTTTTCGGCGCTGCCAATGCATATCTGGGACTGCGTGTCGGTATGACCGTGTCTGCATCGATCCCGGCGGCTGTTCTTGGTATGGGTGTTTACCGCCTGTGCAGAAAAAAGGACACTATTCTGGAAAGCAACATGGTACAGACGATCGGTTCGGCAGGTGAATCACTTGCAGCCGGTGCAATTTTTACAATGCCGGCACTTTTTTTATGGGCACAGGAGGAAGGCACCAAAATGCCGGGCATTATGGAAATTGCCCTTATCGCCCTGATCGGCGGACTGCTCGGTATCTGCTTTATGGTACCGCTCAGGAAGGCACTGATCGTAAAAGAGCACGGAACACTGCCTTATCCGGAAGGAACTGCCTGTGCGGAAGTACTGCTGGCAGGAGAAAAGGGTGGTGCAAATGCATCGGTCGTATTCCTTGGCATGGGAATCGCAGCACTTTTTAAGTTTATTGTAGATGGTCTGAAGGTCGTATCTTCTGCCGTTACGGTAACGGTACAGAAAATTCACGGAGAGATCAGTGCACAGGTTTATCCGGCACTTGTCAGCGTGGGATATATCTGCGGCTTTAAGATTGCTTCTTATATGTTTGCGGGCGGTATTTTAGGCTGGCTCGTACTCATTCCGATGATCTATTTATTTGGTGCGGATACAACGTTATTCCCTGCAAGCGTTTCTGTGCATGAGCTTTGGGAGCAGGGCGGCGCATCCGGTATCTGGAGCAGCTATATTCGTTATATCGGTGCAGGTGCTGTGGCAACAGGCGGTATTGTGAGTCTGATCAAGTCTCTGCCACTGATCGTCAGAACATTCGCAGATGCAATGAAAGGATTGAAGGGTTCCGGGAAACAGGCAAATGAACTGCGTACGGAAAAAGACCTGAAGATGTCGGTTGTACTCATTATGCTGGCAATCCTCATTGTTGCTATTGCCGTGACACCGATCATTCCGATCGACGTGATCGGTGCGATCGTGATCGTTATTTTCGGTTTCTTCTTTGCAACTGTTTCTTCCCGCATGGTAGGATTGGTCGGAAGCTCCAATAACCCGGTATCCGGTATGGCGATCGCAACGCTTCTTGCGACAACGGTTCTGCTGAAAGCAACCGGTCATACAGGTATGTCCGGTATGACAGCAGCGATCGCGATCGGTTCTGTGATCTGTATCGTAGCTGCAATGGCAGGTGATATGTCGCAGGATTTAAAGACCGGTTACATTTTAGGTGCAACACCGGTGAAACAGCAGTACGGTGAAATGATCGGAACGGTTGTATCTGCCGTAACGATCGGCTTTGTATTATATCTGTTAAATGCAGCCTGGGGCTTTGGTACTCCGGAGCTTTCCGCACCGCAGGCAACACTCATGAAGATGATCGTAGAAGGTGTTATGGGTGGCAATCTGCCATGGACACTTGTTTTTATCGGTGTATTTATTGCACTTGTGGTAGAGCTTCTTGGCATTCCGGTACTGCCGTTTGCCATTGGTCTGTATCTGCCGATCGAGCTCAGCTCCTGCATCATGATCGGTGGTGTTTTACGCTGGGCACTGGAAAAGAAAAAATATAAGAGTGGGGAGCAGAAGGAAAGCGCGATCTCAAACGGTGTGCTCTGCTGTTCCGGTATGATCGCAGGTGAAGGTCTGATTGGTATTTTACTTGCTGTATTTGCAGTCGTAAAAGTAAACGGAAGATCACTTGCAGAGTATATTGATCTGTCAGGCAGTGTAAATCTCGGACAGATTGGAGCACTTGTTGTACTTGCCCTTGTCATTTTATCGATCCTGAAATTTACGATCTGGAATAAAAAGGTTGACAAAGAGTAACTATGAAAAAACAAGATAATTTTTTGGAATATATACCGAAGATCAAAGAGGGAATAAGCTGGAAGCCGGAACAAGACCATGTCATCATTGATATGGAAAACAAAGGTCTGGCGAATCGCATTGCGCAGATCTGTTTTGGCAGACCAAAGGTCAGCCATATCACGCTGGAAGAGCTGGGCAGCTTTATCTGGCAGCAGATTGACGGAGAGAAAAGCATCCTGCAGATCGGTGAACTGGTGCAGGAAGCCTTTGGCGAAAAAGCAGAGCCCTTATATGAAAGACTGGCGCAGTATATGAAGATACTGTATGGAAAAGGCTTTATTACGTTTTGTAAGGTATAACATGCATATGAATGCATGTGAATAAAAAGAAAACCAGAATAAGAATCCCGGATGTAACAGCCTGTGGCTGCTTCATCCGGGATTTCTCTGTGATAGTATATATAATGCAAGCGACCGCATTCAGCGTGAGAATGTACTAGGAATATTACATTCTTTTTGATTGGGTTGTAGATCTGGCAATAGCTTGTATCGGCAAGAAAAATGAAAGAAATAATATATAGAAGTACATTTATTGCCGATAATGTGGTATACTAATGAAAACAAACGTGGATTAAAACTTTAAAAAGGAGGACATATATGCAGTATCTTTCCGTGGCAGAGGTGGCAAAAAAGTGGAATGTATCGGAACGCAGTGTGAGAAATTATTGTGCGCAGGGACGTGTACCGGAAGCATTTTTGAAAGGGAAAACATGGTATATTCCGGAAAACGCAGAAAAGCCCGAGCGTTCCAATAAAAAGGAGCAGCCGGTAACTTTGCTGGATATTTTGCAGGATGAAAAGGCAAACAGATATGCCGGTGGTATTTATCATAAGACACAGATCGAACTGACCTATAATTCCAACCACATGGAAGGCAGTCGCCTGACACACGATCAGACCCGGTATATTTTTGAGACAAACACGATCGGAATCGAAAAAGAAGTGCTCAACGTAGATGATGTGATTGAAACGGCAAATCATTTCCGCTGTATTGACAGCATCATTGACTGTGCAAAAACAACTCTTACAGAAAAGTTTATCAAAGAACTGCATCTGATCTTGAAGAACGGCACCAGTGATTCCAGAAAAGAATGGTTTGCTGTCGGTAACTATAAAAAACTGCCGAATGAAGTTGGGGGTATGGAAACTGCACTTCCGGAAGAAGTTGCCGGTGAGATGAAGAAGCTGCTGGCAGCGTATAACAGTAAGGAAGAAAAGTCATTGGAAGATATTCTGGATTTCCATGTAAAATTTGAACGGATTCATCCGTTTCAGGATGGAAATGGGCGTGTAGGGCGACTTATCCTGTTTAAGGAATGTCTGAAATATCATATTGTTCCGTTTATTATTGAGGATGATCTGAAGCTGTTCTATTATCGTGGACTGAAGGAATGGAACAATGAGAAGGGATATCTGACGGATACTTGTCTGACAGCGCAGGACAGGTATAAAGCATATTTAGATTATTTTAGGATTGCATATTGACAGCATTGGTTTATAGATATAAACTAAAATCACAATAGATTTACAACTATAAACCAACAATCCAAAGAACACAGGAGAGGAGTATGGCAAATGGAATATGCAAAGTTATGTGACAGTGAATATCGCTTTATGTGTGTGATCTGGGAGGCAGAGCCGGTAAGCTCCGGCGAACTGGTCAGCTTATGTCAGGAAAAGCTGGGCTGGAAGAAGTCAACGACCTACACCGTGCTCAGAAAGCTGTGCGAGAAGGGGTATCTGGAAAATAAGGAGACGATCGTATCAGCACTGGTATCGAAAGAGCAGGTACAGGCAAAGGAATCAGAGGAGTTTGTGGAGAGAACCTTTGACGGCTCGCTGCCCGGTTTTATAGCTGCTTTTCTGGGAGGCAGAAAGATATCCGGTGAGGAAGCGGAGGCGCTCAAACAGATGATCGAGGCACATAAGGGGGAATAGCAGATGGAATTCTTTATGACATTTTTACAGAGAAACGGAATTTTGACACTTGTGATCCTTGCCGTTTTGCTGGTGCGTCTTATTTTGCGCAGACAGCCTAAAAAGTACAATTATCTGCTCTGGTCTGTGGTTGGGATCCGGATGCTGTTCCGGATACAGCTTCCTGCACGGTTCAGTTTACTCAGTATCTGGCATTTCCTGATGCAGCGGATCAGTGGTATCCAGTTTCTAACGGATTCGCCGAAGGTAACCAATATGCAAAGGCTAACAGATCTGCAGGCGGGCACGCAGAATCTGCAGCCAGCAGAGCAGCTTATTACAGGACAGACAGTGACCGGAGCAACACAGGGACTGTCACAGGCAGGATCCGGACTGGGCAGCGGAGTGAATCAGATTTTGCAGATCTGTATGTTTATCTGGATCGCCGGCGTGATCGCGCTGATGCTGTACGGCATAATTTCTTATTTGAAATGCAGGAGAATGACTGCACAGGCAGTACATATGGAGGCAAATATCTGGGAATGCGATCATCTGACAACACCGTTTGCACTTGGCATTATAAAACCGCGTATTTATATTCCATTTCATTTAACTGTGGAAGAAAAGTCTTATATTCTGGCGCATGAAACGTATCATATCAGGAGAGGAGATCCGATTGTCCGGCTGCTTGCATTTGTATTACTGGCAGCTTACTGGATCAATCCATTTGTCTGGATCGCCTACGTTCTGATGATCCGGGATATGGAAATGAGCTGTGATGAAGCTGTGCTTTTGCAGCTTGGGACACAGATTCGGAAAGCATACAGTAACTCCCTGCTTACTTTTGCGACAGGCAGAAAGCAGGTCACTTTCTCCCCATTGGCATTCGGAGAATCCGATACATCAGGACGTATTAAAAATATTTTGGACTTTAAAAAGCCGAAGGTGTGGGGCAGTCTTCTGGCGATACTGGCTGTGATACTGGCAGCAGTATTCTGTCTGACCGGTCAGAAAACAGAGGATGACACAAGTGCTTCACAGAGTGAGCAGCAGGTAACTGACAGCTCTCGAAGTGCACAGGCAGAAGCAGCAAAGCAGGAGACAGAAGCTGCCAGACAGATGGCAGAACAGACGCAGCAGGATGCAGCGTCGGCAGAGGATGCCAAACAGGCAGCAGCACAGAAACAGAAGGAAACAGAGAAAGCGGCAGAAGCTGCTGCAGAGAGTGCACGTCAAGAAATGGAAAAGCAGGTGCAGGACATGATGAACAGTATTCTGGCAGAACTTGACGGTGATCTTTTCAAGGCTTATCCATGGGTCAATACGGCAGAGTTTAAGGAAGATGCCAATGTACTGATCAAAATGGCAGAAGATCCGACCGGTCAGTATGCAGCGTATGGTTTTCTTTGCGGCGAATATGGAAGCTATGGGATTCTTTTGAATGACAAGTTAAACGGCGAGGATAACTGGAATTATTTCTATACACCATGGGCTTATACCGGTACATCCGACTCAGAGCCGACCATGGAAAAAGCAGCCGACGGATATAGCGGAACCTTTACCTTCCCGGCTCCTGCGAGTGATCCGGCAGACAGCAGCATACAGGTAAAAACATGGAAGCTGCAGAGCTACGATACGGGAACGATTGAGATAGAAGATGTGACAAAGAGTGCGGAAAATGAGTTGTTGTACGGCAACACCATAGCTGCGCTGGATGATCAGACGCAGTTTGCACTTGTTGATATCGGGCTGGAGCATGATGTGCTTTTGGTGACAGAGCAGAGCTATACTTACGATACGGGTATAGAAGCTGCGCTGTACTGTCAGGTGTATTATAGCATAGATGGCAGTGTAAAGGATCTGGGCAGTGTGGAAAGCGAAGGAACCGCATATCCTGTCAGCTATGGGCAGGAATGCATCTATACGGCAGGAAATCACAGTGTAAGTAAATATGTGATCGATGAAATGACATATCAGCTCATCTGTGAGCAGAAGGATGAGGTAAGCTACGATGCAGACGGAACTGCTTCCTATATCCGTTCTTATCCGGGGATGGATAAAGAAAAAAGCAGTACAGAGAAGGCATTTAACGAGGCGATGGAAGCTTACCATGAGGCAGTCCCGATCAGTTTTTCTTATGGAGCGTCCGAATAGCAGCATTTTTGTGATAAATACATAGAAATGCAATTCGGAAGAATACTAAATACATAAGAAATTCGTAGAAAAGGAGAGATTGTCCGATGGGAAAAGAAATACAGAATATGTTTTGTTTCCAATGTGAACAGACTGCAGGCTGCGATGGCTGCAGCGGAAAGGTAGGCGTTTGCGGTAAAACCGCGGAGGTGGCAAATCTGCAGGATGAGCTGACCGGCGCATTGATTGGGCTTGCCCGTTCTTTAAACGGAGCCGGGAAAGTAGAGCAGAAGACAAGTGATCTTGTGATCCGTTCTTTATTCGCAACACTGACAAATGTCAATTTTAATGAAGCATCTATCAAAGAAATGATCGCAGCGGTGCAGCAGGAAAAGAACAGCTTGAAGCCCGGCTGCAGGAGCTGCGCAAATCCTTGCGGAATGACAGAGAATCTGCGGCTTGACAGCATCTGGAGGGCAGAGGAAAACATCAGATCGTTAAAATCCCTTGTATTATTCGGACTGCGTGGTATGGCAGCTTATGCATATCATGCCATGGTATTGGGCTTCCGGAATGAAGAGGTAAACTATTTCTTTATGAAAGCACTCTTTTTACTGGGAGAAGAATTGACGGTAGAAGAGCTTCTGCCGCTTGTAGATGAAGTGGGAGAAAAGAATCTGCTCTGTCTGGAACTGTTAGATCGTGCTAACACGGAAAGCTATGGAAATCCGCAACCGACAGAAGTACCGCTGAAGATTGAAAAAGGACCGTTTATCGTCATATCCGGTCATGATCTGCTGGATTTAAAGCTTTTACTTGAGCAGACAGACGGGAAAGGCGTAAATGTCTATACACATGGCGAAATGCTGCCTGCCCATGGTTATCCGGAGCTGAAAAAGCATCCGCAGTTAAAAGGAAATTTCGGAACTGCATGGCAGAATCAGCAGAAGGAATTTGAAAATATTCCCGCGCCGGTGTTGTTTACGACTAACTGTCTGATGCCGCCGAAGGAAAGCTATGCAGACAGGATTTTTACAACAGAGGTTGTTTCCTATCCTGAGATGGTGCATATCGGAGAGGATAAGGATTTTACACCAGTCATTGAAAAGGCGCTTGCGTTGGGCGGCTATCAGGAGGACAAACAGCTTCATGGCATCAACGGTGGGGAAAAAGTAATGACAGGCTTTGGACATCATGCAGTGCTCTCTCATGCGGCGGAAGTGGTGGAAGCGGTCAAAGCAGGAAAGATCCGTCATTTCTTTCTGGTGGGTGGCTGTGACGGTGCAAAGCCGGGTAGAAACTACTATACGGAATTTGTCAAACAGACACCGCCGGATACGATCGTACTGACGCTGGCTTGTGGAAAGTTCCGTTTCAATGACCTGGATCTTGGGACGATAGCAGGGCTTCCGCGTATTATGGATGTCGGGCAGTGCAATGATGCCTATGGTGCGATCAGGATCGCACTTGCGCTGGCAGAGGCATTTGGCTGCAGTGTCAATGAACTGCCGCTCTCCATGGTGCTTTCCTGGTATGAACAGAAGGCAGTCTGTATCCTTTTGACACTGCTTCATCTGGGCATCCATGATATTCTGCTGGGGCCTACACTGCCTGCGTTTTTATCCGGGGATGTGTTGGATATTTTAGTAAAGAACTATAATATCGGCAAGATTTCCACGCCGGAAGAAGATCTGGCAAAGCTGCTGCACGCTTGACATAAAATTTACTTTCATTTTACGGAAAAGCGATATTGCACTTTTCTCCCGGCTGATACACTGAAAAAAGTGTATCAGACAAAGGAGAAAAATTATGAATGAAAAAGTACAGGTAATATTTGGTCTGGTGGGCGGTCTTGCGCTGTTCTTATATGGTATGAACAGTATGAGTGATGCTCTGCAGAAAGCAGCCGGTGAAAAGATGAAAAAGGTGCTGGGATTTCTGACAAAGAATCCGATCATGGGTGCTCTTGCGGGAGCACTGGTAACAGCCGTACTGCAGTCAAGCTCTGCAACGATTGCCGTTTTGCAGAATTTTGCCACACAGCCGGTCGCTGCAGACAGTACAGTCAGTGTGATCGGACTTGCAGGAGCAATCCCGGTCCTGCTTGGTGATAATATCGGTACAACGATCACAGCACTGCTTGCTTCCATTGGACAGTCAAAAAATGCAAAGAGAACAGCAATTGCGGAGGAAGCAATTGAGCATATCACATTTGACAAGTTTGCGATTGAAAACGAAGAGCTTGTAAGGGAAAGTTTGAAGATTCCCGCAGTAGTAGGATAGTAAAACGATCTCTTCTGTGTTACAATTTAGGTTAGAAATGACTAACATGTAATACAGAAGGGAGTTTTTTTATGCAAAACGGACAGGAAAGAAAACCGGATCTGGTCTGCAGCCTGGAAAAGGAAGGGTTTCTTGGCAGCTTTTATCAGGGAGACCGTTATGTGGATAAAGCGGTCATTTTTGTGGGAGGCAGTGGAGAACCACGGAATGTGGTAGAGGCAAGAGCTGCAATACTGGCAAGAGAGGGCTACAGTGTGTTAGCAGTGGGCTACTATCTTTGGAAGCCGCTTTCCAAACAGACCGTAGCGATCCCGCTCGATTATGTGGAGCGTGCGATCGACTGGTTAAAGGGAAAATGTCCGGTGAAGGTAACCAAGATCGGTATGATCGGACTTTCACTTGGCGCTGCTTACACGGCACTTTGCGGTGCTTATTTTCCACAAGTCAGTTGTGCGATCGTTGTTTCGGGCTTTGATTTTGTGGTGGAAGGCTGCAAAAATATGGTCATCAGACAGTATAGATCATATTTTACTCTGCATGGGGAAAATATACCGTATGAGCCTGCGGAGGCACTTTCGCACCTGCCTGCAACACTGAAAAAGTGGAAAAAGGATCCGTGTTACGGTTCCAGTGCAATGAACCGCTTCTATTATAATGAATGTTTCAAAGACAGGACAGATGCAAGCAGGATCAAGGTGGAAAACGGAAACTGCGACTGGCTGTTTCTGGCACCGGGCTATGACGATACATGGCCGTCCGATCAGGCGGTGAAACGTATAATACAGGTTCTGCGGGAAAAACAATATCCACATCGTTATGAGTGTGTGATCTATGAAAAAGGAAGCCATCTGCTGGGCATGCCAAATGAAGCACTGAAAGCCATGGGGGATGTGGATAAACTGATGCGTATGCTTGGAAAATTTCTCACAATGGAAAAGAAATACCCGAAAGAGTGCATGGAGGCAAGAGAAGAAAGCTATCAGAAGATCCTCTCATTTTTGCGGGAGAGTATGATCGACGGATAAATGGAAAATTCTGTTTCACATTTTTTACACAGACAGGTCAAAAAGAGAACACGATTTACCGGCTATAATAAAGACAGATACAGAAGAAAACACAGATCAGAATACTTCGCCTGAAAAGCCGGACGGAGAAGCACCGGATGGGCAGGCATCGGGTGGAAATGGCTCAGGCGGCGATCAGAAGTGACCGCGGCGGCGGAACCATGACCGCAAACGGTTCCGAGGCGGTCTGCATTGAAGGCTTGAATTCCCTGAAACTGACAAACTGTGATTTGACAGGCAATATGCAGGATCTTTCCCAGAATGACTGTACCTGGAATGTGATCTTGTACCAGAGCATGTCAGGGGATTCCGAGGTCGGGAACAGTACCTTCAGCATGACCGGTGGCAGTCTGACGGCAAAAAACGGCGGTATGTTCTATACGACAAATACGGAAAGTACCTTTTATCTGTCAGGCGTTGACATGATCTATGCAAAGGATAATCCGTTTTTCCTAAAATGTACCGGAAATGCCAACCAGAGAGGCTGGGGTGAAACTGGCAAAAACGGCGCTGACTGCAGTTTTACCGCGCAGCAGCAGGAAATGCAGGGCAATGTGATCTGGGACAGCATCAGCCAGCTTGACTTTACGATGAAGAGCAGCACATGGACCGGTGCTTTTGTGCAGGATGAGAGCAATGCGGGAGACGGTGGTGACGGCTATGCCAATCTGGTGATCGACAAAGATTCGACATGGATCGTGACTGGAGACAGCGTATTGACCAGTCTTACAAATAACGGAACGATCACAGATGCAGACGGGAAATCCGTGACAATACTTGACACGAATGGTAAAATACTTGCGAATGGCGAAAGCGGGTATACCATAACGGTAGACTCCTTAACAGAATAAAAAGGCAGAAGATATAAGGAGCAGAGAAACAAATGAAAAAGTTGGAAGGCATAAAAACAGAGCGCGGCGCGGAAATCTTGCTGATCCTGGTACTGGTTGCCAGAAGTACATCCTTTGTGATGTCGAAGGTCACAATGAACGCGATGAATCCGTTTAATCTGCTGGGAGTCAGATTTTTGCTGGCATTTCTGCTTCTCTGTATCCCATTTGGGAAAAGGCTTGTGAAGATCAAAAAACAGACCCTGCTAAAGGGATTGCTGGTCGGACTGGCCTTTTTCTGCGTTATGACGGCAGAGCTTTTTACGCTCCGGCTGACAGCCTCATCTACATCATCTTTTTTGGAAAATATGGCGATCGTATTTGTACCGATCTTTGAAGCGGTGCTTTTGCGCAGACTGCCTGCAAAATATAGTGTGGCAGGTGTTCTGATTTCTATGACCGGAATTGGATTCCTGACGCTGGAAGGTGGCAGGATCGTACTGGGAACGGGAGAACTGATCGGTATTTTATCCGGTATCTTATATGCGGTTGCAATCATTATCACAGACAGATTATCGCACAATGATGATTCTCTGCTGATCGGAATGGTACAGGTCGGAACGATTGGTGCGCTCGGAATGATTGCATCGTTCCTGTTTGAACAGCCGACATTGCCACAGGGACAGACGAGCTGGCTCATGGTCATTTATCTGGCAGTTGTCTGTACGGGCTTCGGGTTCCCCCTCCAGCCGGTGGCGCAAAGCCGTCTGACTGCAGAACGGGCAGGATTGCTTATCGCAGTCAGCCCGGTAAGTTCTGCAATCATGGGTAGTATTTTTCTGAAAGAGCATTTGGGGATCAGTGGCATGATCGGGGCAATATTGGTTGTTGGTGGTATCATCATATCCAAGGATCCTTTCCATAAAAAACCACAGGTCTCTTCGTAAATTTTGCAGGAACTTTTTGAAGATTTGTTTAAGATTCCTTTTTTCGCTAGGAATTTTCAGAAAGGCATGCTATGATTTTCGAAGGGTGATAAAGATGAATAAGGATTCGATTGAAGAAAATAAAGCAATACAGGATGGGCTGGAACGCTTTTTGGACGAAGAGCTGGCAGGTGTCCGCAAGGAGCAGGTGGCACCGAACAGAACCATCATATACAACGAAGAGCCAAAGGAAAAAGAACTTAAAACTGAGTTTGCCACAGAAGTAACGCCAAAGAGACAGGCAAGCTATGAGAGAAGGTCCGCAGGCGGCTATACAGCTGCGGCGGGACAGCCGGAACATAGAAGCAGCGTGGGCGAAAGACAGATGAGCCATGCTGCAGATGCGGCAAGCAGGAGAAGAACGTCCGAAGAGACAGACAGATATCGTAACATAGACAGGGAAGCGTCAACTCACCGGAGACAGGAAACTATCTCTGACCGCCGGAGCATAGCGCCTGAGAAAAAGCGCCGGGGATATGAACCGCCTGTATCTGAAAATAGGAAGAAACAGCATAAAAAGTCCAACAGAAAAGCCGATAAGAGACAGAAAAAGAAAGACGGCAACAAGAAGGACAGGATGTCCAAGCCAAAGAAAATACTGCTGATCATTGGTATTGTCATTCTGGCACTTTTCCTGTGGTGGTATCTGACCATGGGACGGATCTACCATAAAATGAACTATGAAAAGTCAGATGAACTGGCAAGCGGTCCTTTAAAGGAGCAGGGCGTGATCAATGTGCTGCTGATCGGAAACGATTCCCGTGAAAACGGAGAAGACGGCCGCTCCGATGCGATGATCCTGATCTCTATCAGCAATAAAACGAAGACGATCCACATGACTTCTCTGCTGCGTGATATGTACGTGGACATTCCCGGGCATGACGGCAACAGGTTAAATGCGGCTTACGCCTATGGCGGACCTGCGCTTTTGTGTGAGACGATCAAGCAGAATCTGGATATTGAAGTAAACAGATATGTACTTGTGAACTTCCAGGCGTTTGCAAGTCTGGTAGATGCAGTCGGCGGCGTAGATCTGGAAGTGACGAATGAGGAAGTCCAGTGGATCAATGCATATTTGAATGAATACAACCTGTTGGAAGGAAAAGAGATGACGACCGACTATCTGGATACCTCATTAAGCGGGGAAATCCATCTGAACGGTCCGCAGGCACTTGCTTACAGCAGGAACAGATATATCGGAACCGATTTTGGCAGAACAGAAAGACAGAGAAAAGTACTCTCTGCCGTTATGAAAAAGCTGCCACTTGCCCTGGCAACCAATTCCGGTGAACTGATAGACGGTCTGTTCCCGAATCTGACAACAAACCTGACACAGACAGAAATGTATAGCTTATCAACGCAGGCAAGTAAACTTCTGACCTATGACGTGGTACAGAGCACGGTTCCGGCAGAAGGCACTTATTCCAATGCCACGGTTCGCAAGATGGCAGTTCTGCAGGTTGATTTTGAGGCAAATAAAAAGCTCCTGAAGCAGGAGATTTACGGACAGGAAGAGTAAAAAGACAAGTTGCGGGCAATCGTGTGCAAGAGGTACAGAACGGAGGCTTACATGAGCAAAACTTTTAAAGAACGATATCTTTCGCATGAGATAGAACTGGAAGCAATCGATGATTACATCATCGAATGGAACAATTCCGATACAGAGGAGACTCTGGCAAAGTTTCTGGGACTGAATAAAGAGGAAGAGACCGCGTGGGTGGAAGACAGTGATGATGCCCTTTTTGATCTGCTGGAAGCACAGAGAAAGTAAAAGCATGAAGAAAAGCGGAATGCACGATATTGTAGAGAGAATAAAAGATGATCTGAAAAAGAATGGGATAGGATGTGCTGCAGTATTGGCATGTCTTATCCTTTTTGCGCTTATTTTCCATGATGTATGTCCGGTGCAGATCCTGTATGGACTGCCATGCCCCGGCTGTGGTCTGACGAGAGCGGGTGTCCTGCTTCTGACCGGGCACTTTGCAGCAGCATTTCAGATGCACCCATTCATTTACGGATGGGCAGCGCTTCTGCTGTATGTCCTGCTCTGCCGCTATGTCAAAGGCTGCAAACCAAAAGGAGCATTGCAGCTGATGATCGTTCTCATTGCTTGCATGCTCCTGTTTTATATCTATCGTATGCTGCTCTATTTTCCGGATGTGGAACCGATGACCCGCAAGAACGGACTGCTTCTACACTGGAATCCAGACAGAAACTGATCTGCCGTGAACCGGGAACGTACCGTTTCCGTCCGCATCGATCGTAACCATATGGCGATAGCCGAATAACACATCGAAAAACTTCTGCCCACTATGTTGTTTCCCAACATACATGGTCTTTTGGGTATCATTTTTGGAAGAAAGGATGCAGGCAAGCCCTGTATTTTCATCTTCTGCAAGCCCTTCCCGGGTAAATCCGATACAATGATAGTCATCAAAGTAATCATGCTGTGCTCCGTAAGCATGGGAAGCTCTGACAGAGAGCAGATTGGTAAGCGTTTTGCCGACCGGAGCTACATTCCGGGACGGAATACCGTAGCAGTCTCCGTAAAAGACACACGGATATCCCGCTTCGCGCAGCAGGATGAGCGCATAGGCAAGCGGTTTGAACCAGCTGTCTACAAAAGAGCAGAGTGCCTGCCCCGGCTCTGTATCGTGATTGTCTACAAAAGTAACTGCATTCTGCGGCTTTGCAGCAACAAGACTGCCATCAAAGATCTTGCGCAGATCGTAGCCTTCACTGTTATAGGATGCATAGTGGAAATTAAAGTGAAGCGGTACATCAAACAAAGACAGAGCATAATTTGTTTTTTCCAGATAGGCTTCGAGTGCCCAGCATTCCCTGTGCCAGTATTCGCCGACGGTAAACAGCTCACGTCCTGCATAGCTGCGCATGGCAGGGATCCAGTCGCGGTAAAAATCATAGTCAATGTGTTTTAATGCATCCAGACGGAATCCATCTACCTGTGTCTGATCCAGATACCATTTTCCCCATTTGGTAAGTTCGGCAATAACCTCAGGTTCGCTGAAATCAATATCTGCCCCCATCAGATAATCATAATTTCCGTTTTCCGGATCAACATCCTTGTCCCATTCTTTTCCTTCAAAGAGATAGATACTGTTCTTTTTTTGCTTATCATCCCAGTCTACACCATCGAAGCATTTGGATGTCCAGACAAAATCGGAATATCTGCCTTTTCTTCCCGGAAAATTAAAAATGGTCCAGGCGGTGATCTGTTCGATGCCTGTTGTTTCCTGTTCCCTGTTTCCTGCATTACATTCTTCGGCATTTATTACTTCTGTTCCATCAGCACCAATCTTGTGGTTCAGTACGATATCAGCATAAACATCAATTCCATATTCCTGACAGGTATGGATTGCAGCCAGATATTCGGCCTTTGTGCCATATTTGGTAGCAACACTGCCTTTCTGGTCAAATTCACCAAGGTCATATAGATCATACACCGCATAGCCGACGCCGTTTGTACCATAGGCATCTTTGTAAGCCGGAGGTAACCAGACTGCGGTAATACCTGCTTCTGCAAGCGCAGGAGCTTTTTCACTAAGCTGGTTCCATAAAGAACCGTCGGATGGCAGATACCATTCGAAATATTGCATCATTGTTCCGTTTTTCATCATTTGCCTCTTTTCTCCGTATTCGTTCAAAATATATCAGAATCCCAATTATGCGTCCATACTCCATCTGCCGCTGGCACCGCATGGCAGAACCAGCCCGGATCTTGTGACCGGTAATCCGATTTCATCCGCAGCAACACATCCGCCAAGCTTCTTCGTCAGTACGGTATTTAACATATAGGAGAGAACTGCAGGCTGCAGGCCGGTCGTATAAGAATTGATCAAAAAGAAAACAGGATCCTTGGACAACACTTTGGAAGTCAGTTCAATGAATGGGAAAATGCTTTCTTCGATCTTCCAGATCTCGCCCTTTGGTCCTCTTCCATAAGATGGCGGATCCATGATGATGCCATCGTAAGTATTGCCGCGTCGGATCTCGCGCTCTACAAATTTGGCACAGTCGTCTACCAGCCAACGGATCTTATCGCCGGGAATATTGCTTGAAACCGCATTTTCCTTTGCCCACGTAACCATTCCTTTGGAGGCATCGACATGTGTGACATTTGCACCGGCATTTGCTGCGGAGATCGTAGCACCGCCGGTATAAGCGAACAGATTTAATACCTTCAGCTCTCTGCCCGGATCCTTTTCTCTGGCTGCCCTGATCTTCTGTGCACACCAGTCCCAGTTTACCGCTTGCTCCGGGAAAAGTCCTGTATGCTTAAAACTGAACGGCTTGAGATGGAAGGTAAGCTCCCGGTAGGAGATCGCCCATTCATTTGGCAGGTCAAAAAATTCCCACTGGCCGCCGCCTTTGACACTGCGATGGTAGTGTCCGTTTTTCTGTTTCCATTCTTTGGCATCATGCCCTGTGCTCCAGATGACCTGCGGATCCGGGCGCACTAAAATATAATCACCCCAGCGCTCCAGCTTTTCGCCGTCTGAAGTGTCCAGTACTTCATAATCTTTCCAATTATCTGCTATCCACATGGGTGTAATCCTTTCTGTAACGCAATATCATGGCTGGTTCTTTTTCAATCGTGCGATCTCTGCCTGCAGAGCCGCAATCGTAGTTTCTTTCTCGGCAAGAGCATTTTCTTTCTTGGTAAGCGAGGTAGTCTGCTCTGCTACAAGCGCCTGCAGATCCTCAATCTCTTTTTGCTTCTCATCGATCATATAAAAGGCTGTATTTCTGTCTAAAATGGATAATGCTTCTGAATACATATAGATCAGCTCCTTTGGATCCTTTCGGAATTCTGCTATGTCGTGATATAAGTCGATAAACGCCGGATAGGCGGATACAAGATTTATGATATCCTCCGGTTTATCAGAACTTAGAAAAGTCAACCATGCATCTAATTTGTTAGTTATATTGTGGACTACGCTTTTGAAAACGTCAAGGGATATGTAAATGTTTTTCGATAGATGACGGACATCAGCTCCGCTGTCATAAGACCGGATTTCCCGATGGATATAAGCAGGAAAAGTGTTTTTGAATTCGGAACTGCTTTGTTCCATTAGAATAATGATATAGATCGGTTTCAGATCCTGATAGGTAAAAGTTTTGCCCTTTTGCGCTTTGATACGGTTATACTGACGCATGATAAAGTCGGAAGCATAACAATCGCTGCGCTGACCGGGAAAATGGTAACCGATCTTTTGCATTTCAACGTCAATGATCTCACCATCGGTTGTTTCGATAACGATATCCATCATAACAAAAGTACCGGTGTCAGATAGCTTAATGCCTTCTAAAGGGAGTATCTGAAGTGTTTTGATCTCTTTTTGCAATATACAGGATAAAAAATCTTGAATTCGATTTGGGTGCAATAAAGGATCAAAGATCTTTTTGAAAAAATTATCATAGGTGATCAAGAGACCGGAATTGCCCTGCAAAAAGGAAAGCAGTTTTTCATAAGAAGCGGGGGAAAGCTGTTTTAGCCGGTCCTGTGTGGTGTAATCATCGGGAATCAGGGAAAGAGCCTGTTCTCTGCTGATGGGTTGGCCCAATATGTCCGTAAGAGATGGAAAAATACCGGATGTGTTGTTCATAGAATACCTCCTGATGTGAAAATAAGATTTGTGAAATGAAATGATATTTTATAAAGAAATAACTGTGAAGCTCATTGTAACGTAATATGACGGAAATTGCAAGAAAACGCTGTCCAAAATCCGTGAACGAAATTTCATGGATACTCTGGCGGCGGATGCTGGCAAACATTGACAGGCAGAGAGATATCTCTTATAATTTTCGCATATGTTGATACTAAAAGTACCGGCTGCGCAAAGCGCTTTATGGGAAAAAATATGGTGTTTGGTAAAAACGACGAAAATGTGTGAAAGGAAAATAAAATGATGGAAAAGAGTAGAAACAGAGCAATCGGCAGACAAGCCCGAAAAATGATCGCAGCAGCTATGGCAGCAATGCTTGTGTTCACCTCTGCAAATGTGGCAGACGTAAATGCAGAAGAAACAGTGCTGGCAGTCAGTGAGAATGCTGTTACAGGGGAAACGGGAGCGGGAGTAGTAGAAGCAGAGAAAAATACAGGTGAGCCAGAAGTAGAAAACGGTGGAGCTGAGAACAGGGAAGCAGAGAACATAGATCTGGATGCAGAAACCGCGGACGGAACACACACATATAAAAATGGTTTCTGCACAGATGACGGCTGCAATGCATACGAGCCTGCAGTACTTACAACCGGCAAATATGATATAGATGTCAATGGCGAAATAACGGACAGTGACGAAGCCTACGAAATCGGAAATGCAGGGCAGCTTTACTGGTTTGCCGGACTTGTAAACGGAACACTGACAGACGGAACCGCGCAGAATCTGAAAGCGAACGCAGTTCTGACAGCAGATATCACAGTGAATGAAGATCTGCTGACAAGCATTAATACAGATGATGACGGAAATGTTATAAATGGAAAGTCCTTCCGGATATGGTTACCAATCGGAAAGATAAATAGTGATAATGGAGAACGGATGTTGTACGCAGGCATTTTTGATGGAAAAGAGCATAGTATCAGTGGACTGTATGCGAATCTGTATGATGTACCGGTTGAGGATTCGGAATATGCCTTTAATAAAAAAAGCTTTGCAGGTTTATTTGGGCTTTATGCAGGAGTGACCAGAAACTTGAGAATTTTGGATTCTTATATGAGAGGTGAGCATGATATTGGTGGTATCTGTGGATCCGCTGAGGGTGGAACGATACAGAACTGCGATAGCACTGCCACTGTATATGGGGAATTTTACGTAGGAGGTATTTGTGGTCATAGTCAAAGTAATAGTATAATAGAGAACTGTTACAATGCAGGATATATTTATGGAGCTGATGGAAGTATAGGTGGTATCTGTGGAGATAATTATTCAACAATAGAAAGCTGCTATAATATTGGAATTATAGAGGGAAATTTTTCGGTTGGCGGAATTGTTGGAGAAAGTTTCGGATTGGGTAATACAATATGGATAAAAGATTGTTACAATAGAGGAAATGTAATAGGGGATACGGAAAAAATTGGTGGTATCGGAGGATATATTAGTTACAGTCTTGTTGAAAACTGCTATAGTCAGGCAACTGTCAGTGGAAATACAAATGTGGGCGGTATTTGTGGCAATGGTTATAAGGCTGACTTTCAGAATGCATACTATGATTCAAATTTGTACACAGGAAATGCGATTGGATATTTAAAAGATGCAACAATCAAACAGACCGAAGGAAAAACCTCGCAGGCATTTGAAAGCGGCGAGATCACATATCTGCTGCAGGAAGGTCGTGAGGAAGCAATCTGGGGACAGACACTCTCCGGAAATGATGTGCAAGCTTATCCGGTATTAGGCGGCGCAAAGGTATACCAGAATATCACCTATCAGGACTGCGCAAAAGATGAGGCGCATACAGTTTATACCTATGCAAATGAACAGAAACAGGAAAGTTATGATTATACCTTACAGGAAGTAAAAGCAAAAGAACCAAAGTGTACAGAAGCAGGAAACAAGGCTTATTACAAATGCAGTGTCTGTGGAAAACTTTACACAGATCAGGAAGGAACGAATGAAGTGTCAGCAAACACAGTAGTGGTTCCTGCCAAAGGGCATAGCTTTACATGGATCATTGACAGAGAAGCAACGGAGCAGGCAGAGGGAAGCAGACACGAGGAATGCAGCATCTGTCATGAAAAGAAAGCTGCAGTTGCAATCCCGAAACTGTCATCCAGTACACAGCCAAGCCAGAAGCCAAGCGAAGCGCCAAGCCAGAAGCCGAGTGAATCACCAAGCCAGAAGCCGAGCGAAGCACCGAGCCAGCAGCCGAGCGAATCGCCGAGCCAGAAGCCGAGCGGATCACCAAGCCAGAAGCCAAGCGAATCGCCAAGCCAGAAACCAAGCGGATCGCCAAGCCAGCAGCCGGGGCAGGATATAAAAGTACCTGCAAAGGGCACAAAGCTGACAGCGAAAGGTGCCAGCTATCAGGTAACAAGCGCTGCAGAAAAGAATCCTACGGTTGTATACAAAGGCAGCAAAAAGCAGAAAGCTTCCGTAACGATCCCTGACACTGTTACAATTGATAAGGTGACTTATAAGGTAACTTCGATCGCAGCAAATGCATTTAAAAATAATAAGAAGCTGAAAAAAGTTGTGATTGGAAAGAATGTTACAAAGATCGGCAAAAAGGCATTCTATGGCTGCAGTAAATTAAAGAAGATCACGGTGAAAACAACAAAGCTGACCAAGAAAAATGTTGGCAGACAGGCATTCAAAGGGATTCATAAAAAAGCAACCTTTAAAGTACCAAAGAAAAAGATAAGCAGCTATCGTAAAGTGTTTAGAGCCAGAGGTGCAGCAAAAACGACGAAAGTTACAAAATAAAGCAGAAAAGGTGTTTGCGGTGCAGACACCTTTCTGTTTGCCTAAAATTGTATACACGTATCCTTGACGAAATGCTATCTCATACATTATAATAGGTAACAGTTTTGTACTTTACCGTAGCAAAGAGTAGTCAAAACAATCGAAATTCTTACATATGGGAGGAGAACATGAGTAATACATTAGGTTGGATCATTGTAGCGTTTGTACTCTATCTTCTGGGCATGGTAGCAGTCGGAGCTGCTTACGCAAAGAAGAACAGCAGTGCAGAAGATTATTTTCTGGGAGGCAGAAGTCTTGGAGGCTTTGTGGCAGCGCTTTCCGCACAGGCATCGGATATGAGCGGATGGCTTCTGATGGGGCTTCCGGGCGGCGTATATGCGCTGGGAACAGGACAGTCGTGGATCGCGATCGGTCTTTTCCTCGGAACGGTTGTAAACTGGCTGGTTATTTCAGGACCGCTTCGCCGTTATACGATCCGGGCGAACAATTCCCTGACACTGCCTACTTACTTTGAGAACAGATTCCATGATAAGAAGAAAGTGCTTCTGCTGATCTCTTCGATCACGATTGTTATTTTCTTCCTTGTTTATACCGCATCAGCACTGGCATCCGGCGGTAAGCTTTTCAATTCCGTATTTGGTGTAGATTACCGCATTGCACTGACGATCGGTGCACTTGTTATTCTGGTATACACATTCCTTGGCGGGTTCATGGCAGTCTGTGTGACCGACTTTATTCAGGGAACACTGATGCTGATCGGCCTTCTGATCGTTCCGATCATGGCATATGGGATCATTGGCGGCAACCTTTCCGCAGCACTGGATGCGCAGGGCGTTGCGGGCGGCTCTTCCGCATTCCTGAGCCTTGTCAGAAATGGAGATAAGACATATTCAGCAATTGATATCATTTCACAGCTTGCATGGGGACTCGGTTATTGTGGTATGCCACATATCCTTGTACGTTTCATGGCAGTCCGCGATGAAAAAGAATTAAAAAAATCCAAAACAGTAGCGATCATCTGGGTTGCACTTTCCCTGTTCTTTGCATGCTTCATCGGTGTAGTCGGCAGAGCATTCCTGACAACTCCACTGGAAGGCGGCGATACAGAAAAAGTATTTATTAAGATGATCCTGCAGCTCTTTACGGAAAACTATTATCTGCCGGTGGTCGGTGGTATCTTCTTATGCGGTATTCTGGCTGCGATCATGTCAACAGCAGATTCCCAGCTCCTTGTCAGTGCTTCTTCCGTAGCGGAAGACATCTACAAGGGTGTATTTAAAAAGGATGCGGATGATAAGACAGTTCTGAATATCAGCCGTATCACAGTACTAGTCATTGCAGTACTTGCTTACTTGATCGCACTTGATCCGAACAGCTCCATCATGGGACTTGTATCCAACGCATGGGCAGGCTTCGGTGCAGCCTTCGGACCGCTTGTTGTATTATCCCTGTTCTGGAAACGTACCAATCTGCAGGGTGCAGTTGCAGGTGTTTTATCCGGCGCGATCACTGTTATCGTATGGGACTACTTAAAGATCGTCTCTACTGTAGATGAAGCAGGTAATGCGATCCGCGTAACGATCGGCGACTACACAGGTCTTTATTCCCTGTTGGTCGGTTTCATTATCAGCCTGATCTGCATCGTCGTTGTCAGCCTTCTGACACCGGCTCCTGACGCAGAAATCCTCCAGGAGTTCGACGACGTAAAAAACAAACGCATATAAACATTCTATTATATTAAACATTCTATTATATATAGAAGAAACACAACACATTACCATAGAAGTGTAATGCAATTACCCAATATATAATCTATATACATCAGCTATATATAATTATAGAAGGTCCCCATCAGGGATATATATGCATACCAAGAAAGAACTGCCCTGTATCATAAGCAATCGATAGCGCAGATGACTGAGATTTATCGGTCACTTTACCGGAGCGAGCGATCACGACGCTTCTATGTGACGGGAGCCCGGTAAAATGTGACCGAGATAAATCGCAGGAAAATCAAGCGTGATTGCGCTGATACAGGACAGTTCTTTCGTATTTCCTACCATATATACCCCCAAAATTGCTTTGTACGAAAAAAAATACAAAAAAAATACAATTTCGCAAAAAAAATACTTGCAATCCCATAGACCCTGGTTTATACTCAATATTGCTGTGGCATGATAGCTATGAAGCGTGAGGTTGCTGCATTCTATGCAGGTTTTCCGTGGAGCGAATGTCAAGTTAGGAAACTGACGACAAGTCACTGTACCAAATATGGAGTCTGCCAAAGAGCAGAAACGACGTGTGAGTCCAGGACACACACGGGAGAGTGTACAGTCACCGCTTGTCGTACTTAAGAAACAAAAGTGCGAAAAGGAGGCGACTTTTTTTATGGCAAATCAACAGGTAATGAGAATTACATTGAAAGCCTACGATCATCAATTAGTTGATGCATCTGCAAAAAAAATCATCGAAACAGTTAAGAAGAACGGATCTCAGGTAAGTGGACCTGTACCGCTTCCTACTAAAAAGGAAGTAGTTACAATCCTTCGTGCAGTTCACAAGTACAAAGATTCCCGTGAACAGTTCGAACAGAGAACACATAAGAGACTGATCGATGTAATTGCACCAACACAGAAAACAGTTGATGCACTGCAGAGACTTGAGATGCCGGCAGGTGTGTACATCGGCATCAAGATGAAAAACAACTAGTCAAACCAAACAGATTAGATCCTTTATGAAAGGTTGATATAGAAGTAACAAAATGTTCCACTTATATTTACCGATTACCCGGATCTAGAATGAACGACGAGGCGGGAGCCGATGACTCGTTCCGCTGTAGAAACAAGGAGGTAACAGAATGAAGAAAGCTATTTTAGCAACAAAAGTCGGAATGACTCAAATCTTCAATGAAGACGGTTCTTTAATTCCTGTAACCGTACTTCAGGCAGGACCTTGTGTAGTAACCCAGATCAAAACAGTTGAGAATGACGGTTACAGCGCAGTTCAGGTCGGCTTTGTAGACAAGAAAGACAAGATTGTCAACAAAGACAAAGCAGGAAAGAAAGAAGTGATCCACAGAAACGGCACAACAAAGGCTGAAAAAGGACACTTCGAAAAAGCTGGAGTTTCTTCCAAGAGATTTGTAAGAGAATTCAAGTTTGAAAACGCAGATGAGTATGCACTTGCACAGGAAATCAAAGCTGATATCTTTGCTGAAGGTGATAAGATCGATGCTACTGCAACTTCAAAGGGTAAAGGATTCCAGGGCGCAATCAAGAGATTAGGCCAGTCAAGAGGACCTATGGCTCATGGTTCTAAGTTCCACAGACATCAGGGTTCAAACGGATCAGCAACAACACCTGGTAGAGTATTCAAGGGAAAAGGAATGCCTGGACATATGGGTTCTAAGAGAATCACAATCCAGAATCTTGAAGTAGTAAGAGTTGATGTTGAAAACAACGTAATCTTAGTTAAGGGTGCAGTACCTGGACCTAAGAAATCATTAGTAACACTGAAAGAAACAGTAAAGGCTAGCAAGTAGTTTTTACTAAGGAAGGAGGACCACACAGATGGCAAACGTATCTGTTTACAATATTGAAGGCAAAGAAGTTGGTTCAATCGAATTAAATGATGCTGTATTTGGTGTAGAAGTTAACGAACATCTTGTACACATGGCAGTAGTTAACCAGCTTGCAAATAATCGTCAGGGAACACAGAGCGCAAAGACACGTTCAGAAGTTTCTGGTGGCGGAAGAAAACCTTGGAGACAGAAAGGAACTGGTCATGCAAGACAGGGTTCTACAAGATCTCCACAGTGGACAGGCGGTGGTGTTGTATTTGCACCAAAGCCAAGAGATTATTCATTCAAGATGAATAAGAAGGAAAAGAGAATTGCTCTTCTTTCTGCATTATCATCAAAGGTTGCTGACAACAAGATCGTAGTTCTTGATGAATTTAACCTTGACGAAGTTAAGACAAAGAAGTTCGCAGAAGTTATGAGCAACTTAAAGGTTGATAAGGCTTTAGTAGTTATCGAAGGCGAGAATAAGAACGTAGTTCTTTCAGGAAGAAACATTCCTACGGTTAAGGTTTCAGCTACTAACGAAATCAACACATACGATATATTAAAGTATGAAACATTAGTAGTTACTAAGGCTGCTGTTGAAAAATTAGAGGAGGTGTATGCATAATGGCAAACGTACAGTATTATGATGTAATCCTCAAGCCTGTAATCACAGAGAAGTCTATGGCTGATATGGCAGATAAGAAGTATACATTCTTAGTTCATACAGATGCTAACAAGACAATGATTAAGGATGCTGTTGAGAAGATGTTCGAAGGAACTAAGGTTGCTTCAGTTAACACAATGAATCTTGATGGCAAGAAGAAGAGAAGAGGCAGAACAGCTGGTACAACTTCTAAGACTAAGAAGGCAATTGTACAGTTAACAGCTGACAGCAAGGAAATCGAAATCTTTGAAGGCCTTTAATTAGTAGCTTTAAAGTGTAGAAAACAATATTACACAGACTCGAAAGGAGAGAAATAATGGGAATTAAGACATATAACCCATATACACCTTCCAGAAGAAATATGACTGGATCTGATTTCTCAGAGATTACAAAGAGTACTCCAGAGAAGTCATTACTTGCTAAGAAGAGCAAGAATGCTGGTCGTAACAACCAGGGTAAGATTACTGTAAGACACCACGGTGGTGGAAACAGACAGAAATATAGAATAATTGATTTCAAGAGAAACAAGGAAGGCGTTCCAGCACAGGTTATCGGAATTGAGTACGATCCAAACAGAACAGCTAACATCGCTCTTATCTGCTACGCAGATGGCGAGAAGGCATATATCCTTGCTCCTCAGGGATTAACAGATGGCATGACAGTACAGAATGGTGCTGGTGCAGAAGTAAGAGTAGGTAACTGCTTACCACTTTCAGAGATTCCAGTTGGTACTCAGGTACACAACATTGAATTATATCCAGGTAAGGGTGGACAGCTTGTTCGTTCTGCTGGAAACTCAGCTCAGCTTATGGCTAAGGAAGGCAAGTATGCAACACTTAGATTACCATCAGGCGAGATGAGAATGGTTCCAATTATCTGCCGCGCAACAATCGGTGTTGTAGGTAATGGAGATCACAACCTTATTAATCTTGGTAAGGCTGGACGTA
>OIXG01000270.1_pt1 | contig 65896 bp, 70 predicted proteins | sample 1587731 | NCBI WGS metagenome assembly OIXG01 (sample SAMEA3888908, study PRJEB22519) | human gut metagenome | biome: human gut; feature: human-associated habitat; material: faeces | place: Denmark | collected 2010 | reverse complement strand
CTTCTGGTCCGTAGCCAGACGCTCTATCCAGCTGAGCTAACGGCGCGTGTCTCATCTACAGCTTGGTTATCATACCACACCGCTTTACAAAATGCAAGAGAAATTTTCTCAAATTTGCATTTTTTCTCCCCCAGCGCCGCACGGCGGCTTCCCGGTCGTTCTGCCGCTCAAATGACTTGACGCCGCGCACCGCAGCTCATATAAAATATGGTGTATGCGCACTTTAACGTCACATCGGCGGCTCTGTGCGCCCCCAGTTCGCTTTCGGGAGGAATACCATGTCCCGTTCTGCAAAAACCTCCGCGCTCCGCTGGCTCTGCTCCGTGGCAGGCCGCACCGGCGCCCTGACGCTCTGGCTGCTGCTGGTGCAGTCTGTTCTGGCGCTGTGCGGCGTGGCCTACGCCCTGGTGCTGCGGGCGTTGATCGACGCTGCCGTCGCCGGCCTGCGGCCCCAGTTCCTGCGCAGTGCCGCGTGGCTCATCGGCCTGATCCTGTTCCAGATCGCCCTGCGCGCCGTGGAGCGCCACTTCAGCGAGTACACCCGGGCCACCCTGGAAAACCGCTTCAAGTCCCGGCTCTTTGCCACCCTGCTGCAAAAGGACTACGCCTCCGTGGCCGCCGTCCACTCCGGCGAGTGGCTCAACCGCCTGACATCGGACACCGCCGTGGTGGCCGACGCCATGGCGCAGGTACTGCCCGGCGCCGCCGGGATGCTGGTGCGGCTCCTTGCCGCCGCCGCGGTGCTGCTGTATATGGAGCCGCGGCTTGCCGCCGTCATCCTGCCTGCCGGCGCGGTGCTGGCCCTGCTGGCCACCGTATTCCGCCGCACCCTCAAGCGCCTGCACAAGCAGATCCAGGAGTCCGACGGTCGCCTGCGCGTCTACCTGCAGGAAGGTCTGTCCAACCTGCTGGTGGTGCGTATCTTCGACCGCCGCAGGGCCGTATCCGAGGAGGCGGGCGCCCGGATGGAAGCGCACCGCGCCGACCGCATGCGCCGCACCCGCTTCTCCAACCTCTGCAACGTGGGCTTCAGCGGCGCCATGTACGGCTTCATGCTGTTCGGCGTCATCTACTGCGGCAGCGGCATCCTCCACGGCACCATGAGCTACGGCTCCTTTGCCGCCGTGCAGCAGCTCATCACCCAGATACAGGGTCCCTTTGCCAACCTTACCGGCTATCTCCCCCGCTTCTACGCCATGCTGGCCAGCGCCGACCGCCTCCGGGAGGCGGAGGACTTCCCGGACGATCTCACCGCCGCCCCCGTCCCCGCTTCGGAGATACAGCGCTTTTACCGGCAGGACCTGCTGGCCTTCGGCCTGCGGGACGCCTGCTTCACCTACCCCAGCCGCGGCGCGGAGGGCGTGCCGCCCCTGCCCGTGGCCTCCCATCTGGACCTCACGGTGGAAAAAGGCTGCTATCTGGCGCTGACCGGCCACTCCGGCTGCGGCAAGAGCACACTGCTGAAGCTGCTGATGGCGCTTTACCCGCTGGACAGCGGCCAATGCTTCCTGCAGAGCCGTGACGGCGAACAGCCGTTGACCGCCTCGTGGCGCGGCCTGTTCTCCTATGTACCCCAGGGCAGCCAGCTGCTCAGCGGCACCGTCCGCCAGATCGTCACTTTCTCCGACGCACCCGCCGCCCTGGACGAGCCCCGGATCCGTCAGGCGCTGCGCATCGCCTGCGCGGAGGATTTCGTGGACGCGCTGGAGCAGGGACTGGACACGCCGCTGGGCGAACGGGGCGCCGGCCTGTCGGAGGGACAGCTCCAGCGCCTGGCCATCGCCCGCGCCGTGTTCTGCGACCGTCCCATCCTGCTGCTGGACGAAGCCACCAGCGCGCTGGACGAGACCACGGAGGCGCAGCTGCTGGCCAACCTGCGGCAGATGACGGACAAAACGGTGCTCATCGTGACCCACCGTCCCGCCGCCCTGGCCATCGTGGACCGCGTCGTGGAGCTGGGCGACGCCTGAAAGGAGCCATATGTTGGAGCATTTTTTCCTTAGTGCCGCCGGCATCCCGGCGGAGATCACCGCCCGCTATCCGCTGACGCGCCGGCTCTGCCGGGATTACGAGCTGCCGCTGCCTGACGCGCCGGCGCCCATCACCGTCTCCGTCTCCCCGGAGGAGATGACGCGCATGGCCGCCTCCGGCGACCTGAACGCCCCCTCCCCCGGCTACCTGGAGTTTCTCTGCGTACAGGACCAGCTGGCGTCGCAGCTCCCCGCCCTCGGCCGCTTTCTCATGCACGGCGCGGCCATTGCCTACGGCGGCGCGGCCTACCTGTTCACCGCCCCCAGCGGCACGGGGAAAAGCACCCACATCCGCCTGTGGCGGCAGTACCTGGGCAGCGGCGTCTCCGTCATCAATGGCGACAAGCCCTTCCTCTCCCTGGAGGGGGACGGTGCCATCCGCGTCTGGGGCTCCCCCTGGGCCGGGAAGGAGGGCTGGCAGCGGCCCACCAGCGCCCCGCTGCGGGGCGTCTGCCTGCTGGAGCGCGGCGCGGACCACATCTGCCGCCTGTCCCCCGCCGACGCGCTGGAGCCGCTGTTCTGCCAGATCTACCACCGGGACGACCCCGCGCTGGAGTACCGGACGCTGGGCTTTCTGGACGCGCTGCTGCGCACCGTCCCCGTCTGGCGCCTCTCCTGCGGCATGACGGAGGACGCCGTCCGCTGCAGCTTCGGGGCCATGACCGGCCTCGCCTACGAAACTGAACGCCGCCCCGACGCGGCCCATGAAGAAGGAAGTGTATTTGCATGAAGATCCGATCCGGTTTCATCCTGCGGGAGGTGCTGGGCAGCCCCATGGTGGTGGCCACCGGCGACGCCGCCCGGAATTTCCACGGCATGATCAAGCTCAACGAGACAGCCGGCTTTATCTGGCGCTGCCTGCAGGACGGTCTGACGGAGCCGCAGATCGTGGTGCGGATGACGGAGGTCTACGACGTACCGGCGGAGCAGGCCGCCGCCGATGTGGCCGCCCTCCTCCGCCAGATGGCCGAGCACGGCTTCCTGGAGCCATGACCGACCCCGCCCGCATCGAGGACGTCCTGCGTCAGGAGAGGGTCTACGCCTCCACCACCCACGGCGTCAGCATGTACCCCCTGCTGCGCGACGGCCGCGACACCGTTGTCATCCGCCCGCCGGAGGGCCGCCTGCGGAAATACGACGTGCCGCTGTACCGCGTGGGGCCGAAGTACGTCCTGCACCGCATCGTCCGTGTGCTGCCGGACGGCTATGTGATCCGCGGCGACAACTGTCTGACGGAGGAGCATGTCCGGGATGAGCAGGTCATCGGCGTCCTCACCGCCCTCTACCGGGGTGACCGCCCCGTGGATCTGTCCGGCCCCGGCTACCGGCTGTACTGCCGGATCTGGTGCGCCCTCTCCCCTCTATGGCGGCTGTACCGCCGGGCGCGGGGCGCGGCTGCCGCCCTGCTGCACAGACTGATACCGAAAAAGCACCCTGCGGAGTGACCTCCGCAGGGTGCTTTTCTGTCTTTTCGCTTTTCTGTCAGCTCTCCCGGCTGTACAGGCCCGCCACGTCGTCCAGCTTCACGGAGAACACCACGGACTGCGCCTCGGACTGGGCGCCCGCCTTTTCCATGATGGCCTGCATGATGGCTGCCCGCTTGTCCGCCGGCGTCACCAGCAGGATCATCTCCCGCTCCTCGGTGATGGCCATTCCGAAGAACCTGTTGGCGTTGTCCGCGTCGGTGGCTCGGGTGTGCAGCACCGTGCCGCCCTGTGCCCCGGCGGCGGACGCCGCCTCCATCACCATATCGGAATAGCCGCCGTTGGCGATGGCCACCACCAGCTCGTATCCGGAATCATGCATCAGTTCTTCCTCCTTTACAGTCAGATCCGGCTGGACGTCCGCGCCGCCGGAGATCAGATAATTCATGGCGGACTGCCCGCCCACGCTGCTCAGATGCAGGCACACGGCGATGCCGCTGCCAGGCCGGTCGATGTGCATGGTGTCCACCAACTCCCGCATCAGCACGTCCTTCACCTGCGGCGTCACCACGGAGAACAGCACGGTTTTCTCCGTGGCCTCCAGACCCAGATAGCTGAGCATATCGTCGCTGGCGGTGCCGCGCCCCAGCGCCGAGAATACCACCGGCGCACCGAACGCCCGGTAGAAATCCAGAAAATGCTTGCTGCCCATCACCCGGTTGGTGATGGTGATGATGTAATACAATCTGCTGCTCATACCGTCACCTCCGTCAGCACAGCTCGATGATCGGCTCCACCGCCACGGGAGCCGCCGCAGGCGCCTTGGCGTGCTTCAGCTTCCGCTGATAGCTCACGCCCAGCAGCTGGATGGTCACCAGCGGCGTCATGGCCACCATGGCCACCACGCCGAAGGCGTCCGTCACCAGATTGCCGCCCACCGCCTCGCACGCGCCCAGCGCAAAGGGCAGCAGGAACGTTGCCGTCATAGGGCCGGAGGCCACGCCGCCGGAGTCGAAGGCCACCGACGTGAAGATGTCCGGCACCACAAAGCTCAGCGCCAGACTGATGGCGTAGCCGGGGATGAGGAACCACATGATGGACACGCCGGTGAGCACCCGGATCATGGCCAGTCCCAGCGACACCGCCACGCCCACGGACAGGGCGATGTTCATGGCGTGGGCCGGGATAGCGCCCGCCGTGATCTCCTCCACCTGCTTGTTCAGGACGTGTACCGCAGGCTCCGCCTGCACGATGAAATAGCCGATGACCATGGCGATGGGGATAAGGATCCAGTTATAGGTATGCCCGGCGATGCTGCCGCCCAGAAAGCTGCCCACGGGCATAAAGCCCACGTTGACACCGGTGAGGAACAGCGCAAGACCCACATACACATAGGCAAGACCCACCGCCATACTCAGCAGCGCACGCCGCTTCAGCCGCTTTGTAATCAGCTGGAACAGCACCAGAAATACCGCAATAGGTGCCAGCGCCTTGGCCGTCTCCGCAAAGTACTCCGGCAGGGCGTCCACATAGGCGCGGAACATCTCCACCGTGTCCTTGGCGTCCGGCATGACGGTGTTGGTATAGGCGTTGCCGTCCGGCTGGTACAGAAGGCCCAGCAGCAGCACCGTGATGATAGGGCCGATGGAGCACAGCGCCACCAGGCCGAAGCTGTCGCCTCCCGCCTGCTTATCGCTGCGGACGGCGCTGACGCCCACGCCCAGCGCCATGATGAACGGCACGGTCATGGGACCGGTGGTAACGCCGCCGGAGTCAAAGGCCACCGCCCAGAAATCCGGTGAGACGAACATAGCAAGACCGAACACCAGTACATAGAACCCGATCAGCAGCCACCGCAGCTGGATGCCCAGTAGGATACGCAGCAGCGCGATGACCAGAAAGACGCCGACGCCCACCGCCACCGACCAGATGATGACGTTATTCTCAATGGCGGGCACCTGATTGGCCAGCACCTGCAGATCCGGCTCCGCCACGGTGATGATGATGCCGATGAGGAAGCTGATGCCCACGATGATCCAGACCTTCTTGGAGCGGGTGATCTCGCTGCCCACCGCCTGTCCCAAGGGGATCATGGACATCTCCGATCCCAGTGTGAAAAGTCCCATGCCGCCGATCAGCAGCACACCGCCCAGCAGAAACGCCATCATAGCGTTGTTGGGTACCGGCGCAATGGTGAAGCCCAGCGCCAGCACGATCAGTATGATGGGCAGCACCGAGGTCAGAGACTCGTGCATCGGCTTTTTGAAGATAGAGAAAAAGCCCTGTGCTTTTTGCCGTTTTTTCCGCAGACGTGCCTGCTCCTCTTGTACCGTTCTTCTCGTCAAATTACCAATCCTTTCCTGAAAAAAATGGCGTATCTGTCCAATTTTGGGCAGATACGCACTTGTATCTTCGAGTATCAGTATAACAGATTTTACGCCGCCGCACAAGGGATAACCTGTGAACATTCCGTTAAAATCCCCTGTCACCGTCCTGTCAATCTGCGGGGAATGCTCAAAGCTCCTGCCGCGGGCCGGGGCGGAACTCCGCCGAATCCACGGTCACGGCGATGCTCCCCGCCGACAGCTCCGTCAGCCGCTCCTGCAAAGCGTCCACCCGCTCCGCAGGCAGGGACACTGTCAGCCGGATATCTGCGCCATACTCGGTGTCGTCCACCGTGCCGTCCTGTGCCGCCACCTCCAGCTTCACACGCTCCAGCATGGCGTAGGTGCAGGGGATGGACACCACCGCCCACTGTCCCATCACCGCGTATCCCGCGGCACACAGAGCGTCCCGTGCGCCCTTGGAATACGCCCGCGTCAGTCCGCCGGCGCCCAGCAGGATGCCGCCGAAGTACCGGGTCACCACGCACACCACATTGGTCACGCCCTCCCGCTGGAACACGTTGAGCATGGGCTGGCCCGCCGTACCCTGCGGCTCCCCGTCGTCGCTGTAACGGACGATGTTCTCCCCGATAAGGTAGCACCAGCAGTTGTGCCGCGCGTCGTAGTACTGCTTCTTCATCTGTGCGATGAACGCCCGGGCGTCCTCCTCCGACTCCACCGGCAGCAGGTGGCTGATGAAGCGGGAGCGCTTCTCCACGAACTCGCTGTCCGACGCCTGAAACGGCACACGAAATGTCTCAGCCACGGCGCACCTCCTTCTCCCAGTCCTCTCGGTCAATAGCATAGTAGCAGGTAGGCCGCTCCGTCGTCCGCGTCATTCCCAGTCCTCCTTGGGCTCCACCCAGCCCTCGATATAGTCCTTGAGCTGTCCCATGACGCGGGGCGTACATACCGCCGTCACATCCACCGTCTCGCCGTAGGCCACGTTCTCCACCTTGGCCTCGCGGTACAGACCGTCCAGCAGCCCCGTCTTGTCGTAGGGCAGGTGGATGACCACGCGCTTGGTACCCTTGTCCAGCTTCTTGTCTACGGCGGACAGCAGCGCAGGGATTCCCTCGCCGGTCTTGGCGGAGATGTACACGGCGTCCGCCTCCCGCTCCTGCTGGGCGGTAAACGCCACGTCGCACTTGTTGTACACGCGGATGCAGGGGATCTGCTCCGCTCCCAGCTCCCGGATCAGCTCATCCACGATATGTGCCTGCTCCCGCCACTCCGGGTTGGACACGTCGATGACATGCAGCAGCAGGTCGGCGTACTCCAGCTCCTCCAGCGTGGCCTTGAACGCCTCCACCAGCTGATGGGGCAGCTTGCGGATAAAGCCCACCGTGTCGGAGATCACCACGTCCAGCGTGTCGCTGACCGTCAGCAGACGGGTGGTGGTATCCAGCGTGTCGAACAGACGGTCGTTGGCAGGGATGCCCGCGCCGGTGATGGCGTTGAGCAGCGTGGACTTGCCCGCGTTGGTGTAGCCCACGATGGCCACCACGGGGATCTCGTTTTTCATCCGGCGCTGCCGCTGGGTGCCACGCACACGGCGCACCTCCTCCAGCTCCTCCTTCAGCTTGTCGATCTTCCGGCGGATATGGCGGCGGTCCGTCTCCAGCTGCGTTTCACCGGGCCCCTTGGTGCCGATGGGTGAGCCGCCGGTGCCGCCCTGCCGCTCCAGATGCGACCACATACCGATCAGCCGCGGCAGCAGATACTGGTACTGTGCCAGCTCCACCTGCAAGCAGCCCTCCTTGGTTTTGGCGCGCTGGGCGAAGATGTCCAGAATGAGGCCGCTGCGATCCAGCACCTGCACGCCGCAAAGCTCCGTCAGCACCCGTATCTGGGAGGGCGACAGGTCGTTGTCGAAGATGACCATGGTGGCGTCGCCGTTTTCCACCATGCGCTTGACCTCCTCCACCTTGCCCTCGCCGATAAAGCTGTGGGGGTCAGGCTTCTCCCGGCTCTGGAGGATGGTGCCCACCGGCTCGCCGCCGGCAGTCTCCACCAGCGCGCCCAGCTCCGCCAGGCTCTCCTCGTCGGCGCTGTCCGCGCCCAGCACCGGGGAGCGAAGCCCCACCAGCACCGCATAATCCCGCTTCTGCTCCTTGTTCTGTTCAATGGTCTTTCGTTCCATATAGTACCCTCTTGCCTGTATTTTGGTATAGTATACCGTATCCCGCTGCAAATGTAAATAAACAAGACCCGCACCAAACGGTACGGGTCTTGTGATGTGATGTGTCTCTTTTACTTGTCCAGGCCGAAACGCTTGTTGAACTTGGCAACACGTCCGCCGGTATCCACCAGCTTCTGCTTGCCGGTGAAGAAGGGGTGACACTTAGAGCAGACTTCCACGCGAATATCCTTCTTCGTAGAACCTGTCTCAATCACATTACCGCAGGCGCATTTAATAGTAGTCTGCTGATAATTGGGATGGATTCCTTCCTTCATTGCTCATGTTCACCCCTTTCTGGTTCACTCGTCGCCGTGGCTTCGCCACAAACGCAACTGTGATGATAGCACATATTTCCCGCAAATGCAAGCATTTTTCGCAGCATTTATAAAGAAATTTCCGCCCCGCAGGCGAAGAAGTACAGCACCCGCTGTGACACCGGCTTTTCCATGATGCGGCTCAGGGCGTCGCTGTATGCCTGCAGCTGCGAACGGTACAGCTCTGCGCGTTGGAGCGTCTCCTCCGCCGTCACGCGGTCGGTCTTGAAATCTACCACCGTCAGCGCGCCGTCCTCCTCGAATACGCAGTCCGCCACGCCCTGCAGCAGCAGCTCCTCGCCCTCGGCGTCCTTGGCGTAGCGCTCCGCCGGCATCAGCAGGGCGAAGCGGTACTCCCGCCACACCCGCGCCGCGCCCCGGATGCGTTCCGCCAGCGGGGAACGCAGAAACGCCGCGATGGCCTCTGCGTCTACCGCCTCCGCCTGAGCCGCCGTCAGCAGCCGCCGCTGCTCCAGCGCCTGTACCTGCGCTGTCACCGCCTCCGCCGTGGGCGCGGTGTCCAGCGGCAGATACTGCATCACCAGATGGATGGCCGTGCCCCGCTCCGCAGCGGACAGTCCCCGCGCCGCCTGCAAGAAGCGAGGCTTCTCCGGCGCGGCGGGACGCCGCATCGTCCCCGCGCCCTCGGCGATCTCCTGATCCAGCTCCCGGCCCTTCAGCTGGGTGGCCGTGATCTTGGTGGGCACCGCCGTCACCGCCTGATAGGGATACATGAAGGCCAGCGCTGCCTCGTCCGGCTGGGTGTACGGCCTGACCTCCCGCTCCTCTGCCGCCGGCAGCGGCTGCGCCTGCGTCTCCTGGCCGCCCTCCCGCCACAGCCGGATGGTCCAGCTCTCCGGCAGCGGCGTCAGCACCTCCGGACGGATGCCCGCCAGCGCGTGGAGCGCCGCGGCGCCGTCGGTGTGCAGCAGCGACAGCAGCAGCCACTCCCCCGGCGATCCGGCGGCGGACACCGCCTCCGGCATCACCGGCGAGCCGGTCAGCGCCGTCAGATCCCGCAGCTTCCTGTCCATATGCTTGCGGCAGTCCAGCAGGATCAGCTTCTCCTTGGCCCGGGTCATGGCCACATACAGGATACGCATCTCCTCAGCCTTGGCCTCCCGGTCCAGCCGCAGCGCCAGCGCCGTTTTGGAGATGGTGTCGTACCGGATGTGCCGTGCGCCGTCTACCCGCTCCGTACCCAGTCCCAATTCGGGATGCACCAGCACCGGGCGGCTCAGGTCCTGCCGGTTGAAGCTCTTCTGCAGATCCGCCAGAATGACCACCGGGAACTCCAGTCCCTTGGAGCGGTGGACGCTCATGATCTGCACGCCCTCCGCCGCCTGCGCGGCGGACAGCCCCGGCGCTTCGCCCTTTTCCAGCAGCCGCCGCAGATGGGTGATGAAGTCGAACAGCCCCGCCTTGCCGCCCTGCACCAGCTGCCGGGCGTAGTCGTACAGCGCCGTCAGCCGCGCCTGCCGCTGGGCGCCGTCGGCCATGGCCCCGAAAACGGCCATGACATGGCACCGGTCATAGATGTACCACAGCAGCTCGTCCGCCGCCATCTCCCGGGCCGCCTGCCGCAGCTCGTCCAGCAGCGCCAGAAACGCCTGCGCTGCTGGACTCTCGTCCCGGCACAGCGCGTCGTAGTAGTCCCCCTCCGGCTGCAGGGTGCGGATAGCCGCCAGCTCATCGGGGCACATGCCCACCAGCGGCGAGCGCAGCACGGAGATAAGGGGCACGTCCTGCCGGGGGTTGTCCACGATCTCCAGCAGCGACACCGTCACCGCGATCTCCATGGCGCTGAAAAAGTCGTCGCTCTCCCCGCCGCCGCAGGGGATGCCCTCCCGGGCCAGTGCGGCGGTGAACGCCTTCATCCGCGACCGGGGCGAGCGCATGAGGATCACGATGTCCTCCGGCCTCACGGGCCGCATGCCGTTCTCCCCCTGCACGGGGAACCCCTCATCCAGCAGCTGCCGGATGCGCCGTGCCGCGAAGCGGGCCTCCGCCTCCGTCCGGTCGAACCGCTGCTCCGGCGTGTCCTCCACGCTGATGACGTGCATCTCCGTCTCCCGGCCTGCCGCACCGGTGTAGTAGTCCGCGCCGAAGTACAGCCGCTCCTCCGCCGTATAGTCCATCTCGCCCATTTCCCGGGACATGATGTCCGCGAACACGGCATTGGTGGCCTCCAGCACCTCCCGCCGGGAGCGGAAGTTCCGGCTGAGCACCATGCGCCGGGGCTGGCCGTCCGCTGCCTTCGCCGCATCCGCGTAGCGCCGGTATTTCTCTAAGAATATGGTGGGATCCGCCAGCCGGAACCGATAAATGCTCTGCTTCACATCCCCCACGGTAAACAGGTTCCGCCCCTCCCGGGAGATGGCCTGAAAGATGCAGTCCTGCACCTCGTTGGTGTCCTGATACTCGTCCACCATGATCTCCTGATACCGCTGGGACACCTGCCGCGCCAGCTCTGTGGGGCTGCCGTCTGCCTGACACAGCAGCGTCACGGCATAGTGCTCCTGGTCGGAGAAATCCATGGCGTTGCGCCGCACCTTCTCCGCCTGATACCGCTGGGAAAACCGCTCCGTCAGCCGCAGCAGCGCCAGCATGGCCGGTGCCGTGGCGCGGAGATCCTCCAGATGCGCCGCCTCCGGCACCTGATACGGTGCCGTCAGCTTCTTCAGCGCGTCCTTGCATTTCTTCAGCACCGCCTGTGCCGCTGCCTTGGCCGGGCCGTTCTCGTCGCCCCGCACCGCGCCCATCCGCCGGAACACCGGCTCCACGCGGCCCATGGCCTCCCAGCCCTCCTGCGCCGCCTGTTCATACTGCCGCAGCTGTGCAGCTGTCTCCAGAAACCGGTCCGCGTAGGCGTTGTACACCGCTTCGCAGTCCTCCATGGCCTCCGCGGCCCGCTCCAGCTGCTCCGCCCAGAACAGGGCCTTGCGCACAGTGTCCTCCATTACGGTCCGGCCGTATACGCTGTCGGCCAGCGTTTCCGGCAGCTGTTGCCAGCCATCTGCCGCCTGATGCAGCCACCGCACCGGGTAGGGGTGGCTCTGGATCTTCTCGTGCAGCTCCAGCACCAGCTCCGCCAGCGCCCGGTCATCCCGCCCCGCGCCCAGCGTCCCCGCCAGCAGCGCAAAGGCCTCATCGCCGCTCTCGATGTCCTCATAGAACGATTCCAGCGTCCGCTCCAGCGCCCGCTCCTTCAGCAGCCTGGCCTCCGCCTCGTCCAACACCCGGAAGTCCGGCGTCAGGCTCCGCCCGTCCACCGGCTCCAAAAGATGGATATGCTCCCGCAGCAGCGCCGCGCAGAAGGCGTCCACCGTCTTGATATCCGCCTGATACACCCGGAACATCTGACGGCGCAGATGCCGGTCCTCCGGAGACGCCGCCACCCGGGCCGCCAGCTCCGCGGCCAGCCGCGCCCGCAGCTCCGCCGCCGCCGCGCGGGTATAGGTGATGATCAGGAAATCGTCCACGTCGCACCGCTCCCCCGTCAGATAGGAGAACACCCGCTCCACCAGCACCTTCGTCTTGCCGGAGCCGGCGGCGGCGGACACCAGCAGACTGCCGCCCCGGTCATAGACCGCCGCGTGCTGCTGCTCCGTCAGCTTCAGCTCAGCCATGCTGCTCCACCTCCCTGTCCACCACCTGCCAGAACTCCTCCGGCGTGGTCTTTCTCAGATAGTGCGGCTTGTCCCGGCTCTCGTCGAACCAGCACGCCGCCTGAAACGCGCACCAGGCGCAGGCGCTGTCCTGCGGCCCCCGGGTACACGGGTCGGCATCGATGTTGCCGTCCCCGATCTCCCGGGCCACCCGGTGCAGCAGGCTGTCGATATACCGCGCCATTTTGCCCATCTGCGCCGCGTTCACCAGTACGCTGGATGCCAGGCCCTGCACCGCGCCGTCCCTCGTCACGCCCACCGGCAGATAGCACGGCGACTCCAGCGCGCTGTGCTCCATAGCCGTCAGCACCTCCGGCTCGCCCAGCAGCATGCCGGTACGCCGCAGCTCCCGCCGCAGCATATCCTCCAGCTTGTCCGGCGGCACGGCCCGGTCCGCCCGCAGGATAATGTCCCGCGCCGGCATGTACAGCACGCCCGCCGGCTCCACCGGCTTCCCGAAGAAGGCGCTTCCCTCCTTCTGCAGCGTAAACAGGTACAGCAGCATCTGGATGCCCAGCCCGTACCGCACGTCCGCCAGATCGAAGGCCTTTTTGCCGGTCTTATAGTCCACCACCCGCAGATAGAGTTTGCCGTCCTTCAGCCAGCCGTCCACCCGGTCCACCTTGCCGCCCACGGACAGCGTGGTATCCCCCTCCGTCACGGTGACGGCCGGCAGCTTTCCGTCCTTTCCGCCGAAGCCCAGCTCAAAGGCGATAGGCTGGAAATCCGACACCGCCATTTCGTCGGCGATATTCTCCACGATGGCGCAGGCCGTCTCCCGCAGGCGGGAGAACAGATACCGGAACCGGGCGCTTTTTTCCGCGTAGCCGTCGATCTGCGTCCGGGCGTATTCGTCCACATAGTGGTGTACCAGCTTCCGCAGCGCCGGCTTGTCCACCCGGCCGTAGCCGCCCCGATCCCGCACATCCCGGTTCACGTTTTCCAGCAGATAGTGGATGAATGTCCCCACCTCCGGCGCTTCAAAGCCGGCGCTGGTGCGCTCCCTGGCGCGCAGACCGTACTCCATGAAATACCCGAAATGGCAGCTTTTCAGCCGGTCGACACGGGACGCGGACATGGCGATGCGCCGTCCGTACAGCGTCTCCACCGCCTGCCGCGAGAGCTTGCCCCGTCCCATGGACCGGGCCTGCTCCATCCGCGTGAGCAGCGGCTTCTGCTCGTGCTCGGCGAAGTACTGCCACAGCGGGCCGCCCGGCTCCTGACCTGCCAGCGCCAGCGCCGCCGCAGGCAGCTCACGCCGGTAGCTGCCGTCCTCCCGTTCGATGGCCACCTGCGGAAACAGCCGCGTGATGCGCGCCACCACGAAGGAGGGCAGCAATTGGCCGCCCATCCCGTCCGATACCGGCCACGTCACCGTCAGCGACGCCGTGGGCTGGGCGAGGCAGGCATAGATATTCTGCAATTCCGCACTGAGCGGGTCAAAGGTGGCGTCGGACAGCAGGATGCCCCGCTGCTGTAAAAGCGCCCGCTCCTGTGCGTCCAGAATCCCGCCGCCCTGCTCCACCGTGGGCAGAACGTTGTCGTTGGCGCCCAGCAGAAACAGATGCCGCACCGTATGCCGGTCGTTCCGGGTGAGGGGTGTCACCTTCACCTGATCCAGCGTGGCGGGGATGGTGGCCACGGCGTACTGGCTCAGCACCAGCCGCAACAGGCGGGCAAACTCCTGTCCGTCCACCTCCACATCCCCCAGCAGCTCCACGAACTGATCCAGCACATCGCAGAAGATGCGCCATAGCTGGCTATACTCCTCTGCAAGCTGCACCTGTCCATCGTCGTACAGCGCCTCCGTCTGCTGCTTCAGCGTCTCCGGCACCGCCGCTGACTCCGCAAACCTGTAAAGCGTTTCCGCTTTATCCCGTATGGTAAGTCCGGTCTTCAGGCCCTCGCTCAGATCCAGGAACAGCCTGCGCACCCGGCGGCGCACGGCATTAACCTCCGCCAGACGCTGCCGCCGCGTCTCGTTCATCTCCGCGCCGTAGCCGTCGGGACTGGCCGTCCAGTCCGTGTCCCGCAGCCACATCGCGCCCCGGATCTCCCACCGGATCACATAGTTCTCCAGCATATCGCACTCCGCCGCCGTGATTCCGGCCATGCCAGTCTTAAGACAGCGGAACACGTCCTCGTATTCAAACCCGCCGGTAACGGCGTCCACCGCCGACAGCAGCATGGTCAGCACCGGCTTTTCCAGAATGTCGCTGCGGCGGCTGATATAGGCCGGTATGCCGTCCCGCCGGAATACCGCCTCCAGCAGCGGGCCGTATACCTCCATGTTCCGGGCCGCCACGCCGATGTCCCGCCAGCGGCAGCCCTCCCGGGCCAACCGCCGCACACAGGCGGACACATACTCCACCTCGGAGAAGGGCGTCTCCGCCTGATACAGCCGGATAGAGGGCTGCTCCCCCTGCCACGGCGTCTCATCGCCAAAGAAGCAGCGCTCCAGATGCGCCAGCGCACCGCCGCTTTTGCCGACAAGCGTTTTCACTTCACACTTACTGTGCACCAGCGCCGCCATGCGCTTCAGCCGCTCCCGCTGCCGCAGCGCGTTCCGGAACAGCTGCGGATCGGACTCGTCGCCCAGCAGTGTCACCGTCACGCTGTTGGCCTGACGCAGCGCCGTCTCCAGTATGTCCTCCTCCACCCGGTTGAGGTAGGAAAAGCCATCCACATAGACGTCCTTTCCCACCAGATAGTCCGAGCCCGGCAGGGCGTCGCACAGCTTCTGCACCCGGGAGCGGGCATCTATCCCCTCTCCGTGGAGGCGCGCATCGTAGGCGCCGTAGATCAGCGCCGCCGAGCGCAGCTTTTCCCCTGCCGCGCCGTCCATGTCGGATACCTGCTCCATCAGCGCCGCCGGCGTCACCCGGTAGGCGTGCAGCTCGTCGGCCAGCGCCACCAGCTGCCGCAGGAACGCCGGCCGCTGGGAGGGTCGGGCAAACACCGTCAGCCGCCCGCTCACCTCCTGCAATGCACGGCGCATGGTCAGCAGCTTGCCGCCGTTGTCCAGCGTCACGTCCGCCAGACCGCCCACCTGCCCCAGCACCCGGGTGGCCAGATTCCGGAAGCTCAGCACCTCCGCGTCCTGGCTGGCGGTGGGGCCGCAGGCCCGGCACAGATCCAGCTCCGCCTCATGGGAGGCGTGCTCCGGCACCAGCAAGACCTGCGGACGCTGCCGCCGCTGCTTCTCCAGCGTCTCCAGCACCAACCGGCTCTTTCCGGCTCCGGCCCGGCCCATCCAGATATGCAGTTCCATGCCGCATCCCCCGTTTCCTGTGCGTCGCTTTTGGCTGTATTATACCGTATCCGCTGTCCAAAGAAAAGGACATTTCCCGAAAAAAAGGCGTGCCGCCGGCCGCTCCGCCCTTACGCGAAGCCGTCCGATGACACGCCCTTTGATTCACTTTTCTCCGCGGAGCTGCCGGCGCAGCGCGTCCCGGTTCTCCTCCGTCACCGTCACCACCCGCACCCGCGGATGTGCCGCCACCCGGCGCAGAAATTCGCTGTCCGCCTGCTGCAAAACGCCGTACACCGGCGTATCGCCGTCCAGCGCCGCCAGCACTGCCGCCTGGAACCCCTGTGCCGCCGCCTCCGACGGCCCCAGCTCGTCCATGACGATGATGTCGCAGTCCGCCGTGTCCGCCAGCGCCGCCGGCCCCAGCAGCTCGAAGCGCTCAGGCCGCCGCGCCCCGCAGAAGCACACCAGATTCTCCGGCGACGGCTGTTGGTCCTCCGCCGCCCGCAGCAGGTGGATGGAGGGGCGGTCAAAGACGCCCTCCACCCGCAGGGTGAAAAAGCCGCCCAGCCGCTTTCCCTCCAGCAGCGCCCGCAGCAGCGTGGATTTGCCCACGCCCTTCCGTCCCGTCAGGAACAGGTGCTCAGTGCATGGGGCAGCCATGATGCGCCTCCCCGTTGGCCTCCCGCCGGGTGGCCCGCACCAGGATCATTTCCCCGGTGATGGACACGGCGATCTCCTCCGGCGTCACGGCCTTGATGGCGGTGCCCACCGGCGTATGGACGAAGGCGATGGCCTCCTCGGCGATGCCCGCCTCCCGCAGCCGCTGGTTGACGAAGGCGGTTTTCTTCCGGGATCCGATGACCCCCACATAGGCCGTCTCGCCCCGCAGCACCTGCACCTGCGCCTGGAAATCGTACTCGTGGCCGTTGGTCATGATGACCACATAGTCCTCCGGCCCCACGGTCAGGTAGTCGCGGATGCGGGTGAAGTCGCCGCAGATGACCTGATCCGCCTGGGGGAATCGCTCCCGGGTGGCAAACTGGGGCCGGTCGTCGAACACCACCGGTCGGAAGCCCACGGTGCACAGCAGCGGCACCAGCGCACGGGCGATGTGCCCCGCGCCGAAGATCAGCGCCCGCTCTCCTACGGGCAGCGGCATTGTAAAGCAGTTTTCCTTGTCGGCATCCTCATCCGCCAGATAGGGCATCTCCCCGTCCAGCGGCTGCACCAGCCAGCCCTTTTCCCGGACGGACACCCGCCGCAGCACCTCCGCCGCCAGCGTGTCCCAGTCCTTCTCCTCCATGGGGATGCGCCGGAAATACACGGTCACATCGCCGCCGCAGACCATGCCGGTGCTCTGGGTGCTGCCGTCCCGGCGCAGCCGGAACTCCCGGAGCCTGCTGCATGTGCCGTCAGCCAGCAGCTCCTGGGCGATGGCGATGGATTGCCCCTCCACGGCGCCGCCGCCGATGGTGCCGGCCAGCAGGCCCTCCCGGCCCACCAGCATCTGGCTGCCCCTGCCCCGGGGCGCGGAGCCGTCGTCCCAGATGATGGTAGCCAGCACCGCGTCGAGGCCCTTTTCCCGCTGGTACACCAGCGTCTGAAAAATGGTGTTCATGGACGTTCCTCCCGCCGCACAAGCGGCTGTTCACGAACACCCAGCAGCGGCTGACAGCAGCTGCTGGGTGTTCCTTGTTTTTTCTGCGCTCTCATTACGCCGCCGCGTCCGCCGCAGGCAGGGAGTTGGCCACCAGCGCGTCATACTGCGCCTGGGTCAGCTCGCAGTGATAGAACAGCTGGAAGTAGCTGCTGACCTCGGTGTACAGGTCATAGTCCGCCGCATTGGGATACAGCACGGTGGTCATCCACATCATGCCCAGCAGGCGCTGGACGCTGGGCGGGAAGCCCATCCAGTTGTAGGGACCCATGGGGACCTCGTAGTACGCACCGTTCTTGATGGCGGTGATGGTCTGCCAGTTCTCATTCTCCGCCACGGTGTCATAGATGCTGCCGGGGGCGAACAGGATCACATCCGGGTTCCAGTTGAGGATCTGCTCCATGTCCACCTCGTTGCCGGTGCCCTTGCTGGACGGCTCCTCCACCACGGCGAGGTTGTTGGCCAGCAGGTCGATGGCCTTGGCGTGATAGGAGCCCTTGGCGATGACGTTCAGACCCTCGTCGCCGGTGATGTACAGAAGATTCACCTTCTCCACGCTGTTCGCGATCTCCACGGCGCGGTCATAGGCGTAGCGGCAGTAGTCCGCCAGCCCCTGCGCCTCGTTGGGCATGGCCAGCAGGTCGCCCAGCATGGCGTAGGTGTTGTCCATAGAGGCGAGGTAGGCGTCGATGTGGACGAAGGGGATGCCGGTCTGCTCCTGCAGGGCATCCATGTCCTCCACGATGCTGCCCTTGGGCTCGCCCACGTCGATGACCACGTCCGGCGCGGCAGCCAGCAGCGTCTCCAGATTTATCTCACCCTTGCCGCCGTAGAGCTGTCCCAGCAGCGGCAGATCATAGTACTTCGTATCCAGAAACTGGGCGGCGCTCTCATCCCACGCATTGGCGATGCCCACCAGCTTGTCGGGAGCCAGCGCAAAGACCACGATCTGGGCCAGCGGGCCGGAGATCGCGACCTTCTCCACGTTCGCGGGCACCGTGACCTCGCGGCCGCAGGAGTCGGTGAACACGCGGGTGGTATCCTCCACCACGTCGTTGTTCTGGCTGTCATCACCGTCAGCCGCGGGCTTGGCGCTGCAGGCAAACAGGGAGACAGACATCACCAGCGCCAGCAGCAGCGCCATCCATCTTTTTCCATTCATTCTGTTTTTCTCCTGGTATTCTTACCAATTTATTTCCGGTTAATTTCCGGTTTACTTCAGGATCGCTTCATGATGACTTCATGATGGCTTCATGATGAAGCGTATCCCGAATTTTCAACGCATCAAAGGTGATGATCCCCGCCGGGCGGGCGCTGGGCAGCCGCCACGGGAATTCGCCGTCGCCCGTGGCCTCCAGCCTTTGGCGGAGCAGCTCGTCCGTGATAAGGGACGCATCGTCCCGGCGGCGGTATATCTCAAAAAAGCGGCGGGCGTCCTCCCAGCTTCGGAAGGGCTGGTCAAAGCGGAACGCCGTCCGCTTCAGCTCATAGGGGATGCCCAGCTCCGCCATGCGGCGGCAGGCGGCGTCCACTCCGTGGGTGCCGCCCAGCGGCTGCTTCGTCACGGTAAAGCGGTGGTCGGTCTGGTCGCGCTTGACGGCGATGACTCTGCCGCGGCACTGGGCCGCCGCCACGGACAATATCTCGTCCATGCTGCCGAAGAAGCAGAACACCATGGCGTCGTAGGGTCTGTCGGGACGGTGGGTGAATACATCAGCACACAGCGGCGTCACGTTTTCGATATGCCGCGCCGCCAGCTCCCGCTCCAGCACCGCCAGCGCGGCGGCATCCCGCTCCTCCGCCGTGATATGGCGGACATGGGGCGCCAGCGCCAGCGAGAGATAGCCCAGGCCGCAGCCGGCATCGCACACCGCGTCGTCCGGGTGCAGCCAGGGCAGCAGCTCCGCCGCCAAATGCCGATGGAAGTCGGTGCGTCCGGCGGCATCCGCCATAAAGCGGATCATATCATCCGTCCAGCGGAACATCGTCCACCCCTCCCTTCGGCACGATGGCGGGACCGTGCTCCGTTTCCAGCAGTGCGGCGTCCACGCCGTAGAGACGGCGGAGCAACTCTGCCGTCAGAATATCTTTTGCTGCACCGAAGGCTGCAACTCCGCCGCCGGACAGCGCCAGCACCCGATCGGCAAAGCGCAGGGCGTGCTGGGGATCGTGGGTGGAGAGGATAACGATGTAGCCCCGGCGGGCCAGCGCCTTCACGCAGCGCAGCACCCGCAGCTGGTTGCCGTAGTCCAGCGAGGACGTGGGTTCGTCCATCACCAGAATGTCCGCCTGCTGGCACAGCGCCCGGGCAATAAGCACCAGCTGCTGCTCGCCGCCGGACAGCTCCGAAAAGCTGCGGGGCGCCAGATGGGACACACCCAGCTGCTCCAGCGCGGCCATGGCCTGCCCCTCCTGCTGAGCGGAGGGGGAGCGGAACGGCGACAGCTGACGGGTCAGCCCCATCAGCGCCGTATCCAGCACGGAGTAACCGAAGGTGGGGCGGTGTATCTGGGGGATGTAGGCGATATGCGCCGCCAGCGCCCGCTGATCCAGTGTCCGGGCGTCCCGCCCGTCCAGCAGAATGGCGCCGCCGTAGTCCGGCAGGCCGCCGAGGATACAGCGAAACAGCGTGCTTTTTCCCGCACCGTTGGGGCCGAGGACGGACAGCAGCTCTCCCTGCCGCGCCGTAAAGGACACGTTTTGCAGGGCGGTATGGCCGCCGCGATAGGTGTAGGACAGGTCGTTGACGGTCAGGTTCACAGGCGATCATCCCCCTTTATCATCAGATAGACGAAGAAGGGCGCGCCCACAAAGGCCGTCAGGATGCCGATGGGGATCTCCACCGCCGTCAGGCAGCGGGCAAGGTTGTCCACCAGCAGCAGAAAGGCCGCGCCGAACACCATGGACATGGGCAGCAGATACCGGCAGTCGTTGCCCACCATGCGGCGGCTGAGGTGCGGGATCACCAGCCCCACCCAGCCGATCATGCCGGAGACGGAGACGCTGGCGGCGGTGAGCACCGTGGCGCTGAGGATCACCGCCAGGCGGAGCCGATCGGTATTGACGCCCATGGAGCGGGCTTCGTCCGCCGACAGGGTCAGCAGGTTCATGCGCCAGCGCAGCAGCAGCAGCGGCACCAGTCCCACCGCGATGCAGATCGCGGCGAATCCCACGGTCTTCATGCGGGTGCCTGACAGGCTGCCCATGAGCCAGTAGGTGATCTGGGGCAGCTGGTTGCTGGGGTCGGCCACCAGCTTTATGTAGGACGTGCCGGCGGAGAACAGGGAGCCTACCATGATGCCGGCCAGCAGGATGCTGACCACGCGGCTGCCTCGAGTGTGGCTGCCGATAAGATAGACCAGCACCACCGTCAGCAGGCTGGCCAGAAAGGCAAACACCGTGATCATCACGGTGCCCTGCCCTGTCAGGATGGCCAGTGCCGCGCCGAAGCAGGCGCCGGAGGAGGCGCCCAGAATATCCGGCGCCGCCATGGGATTCTGGAATACCGTCTGGTAGCCGGCGCCGGCGGCGGACAGGGCGCAGCCCACCAGACAGGCCAGCAGGATGCGGGGCATGCGGACGTTCCACACGGCGATGACCATGTTGTCCGTCCACGTCTGGGACAGCGGGAACACGCGGGAGAGCAGGATGCGCACCACCTCGCCCAGCGGCACATCGTAGCGCCCCCACACGAAGGACAGGAGGAACAGCGCCGCCAGCGCCAGCGCCATCAGGCACACCCGGCGCAGCGGGCGCTTCCGGTACGCTTCCATGCGGACTCCTCCCCTCCCGTAAAATACGTTCTCTATTTTACAGGATAACGGGTATAAAATGCAAGGGATGCCGTGCGGCATTGTCGGATTCTTGTGCGGTATCGGTCATTTGCCCAGCCATTGGCGCAGGCGCTCCCACAGCTCCAGCGAACGGAAGCGTAGGACGTAGCCTGTGCCGTCGCCGGTCATCAGGGACACATCGTCCGCCGTCAGGCCGCTGCTGCGCGCCGTCTCCTCCAGCTCGCAGGCGGCAGCGGTACACAAAGGCGGATACACCACGCACCACCAGTTGCGGCCCTCCCCCGCCCCGATGACCACCCGGAGGGCCATATACTCCCCGGCGGGCAGGGCAAAGCCGTCGTATGTCTTGAGAGGAAACTCGGTTTCCTCCAGCGAGACGGAAACAGAATAGCCGCTGCCCTGCGCTGCCAGCTCCTGCGCGGCGGCGTCTCCGATGTCGGGCAGGCTGTCCCGCAGACGGGCGCGGGCCTCGGTCATGTCGGCGGACTGCCGCAGAATATCCTCGGCGCGGTGGAGCACCGCGTCCCGGACGTGGAGCTTCAGGGTCTGGTCGGCATCGCTGTCGGAGTTGGCGATGACGTGGAGGCGGATCATCTTCTGCTGCAGGTCGTCCTGCCGGTGGAGGGACCACGCGCCCCAGAGCAGCGCGGCGGCCAGCGCCAGCAGCAGGGCCAGCTCGAAGGTGTGGAATTTACGCATAAAAACACCGTCCTATGTAGGAATTTCCTGCATTCTGGACGGTGTTTTCGGATTTTATACAGGCTGGACCGCAAATGTCAGCGGCCAGCGCGCCCGCAGGGCATCGGCGGCGGCGCAGGCGGCGTCCTCCCGGTCAAACAGGCCGAACACGGCGCTGCCGCTGCCGCTGAGCAGTGCGGCCAGCGCACCCTGCGCCCGCAGCGCCTCCCGGATCACCCACACGGCACTGTCCGGCGGCACGGCCCGCTCAAAGCTGTTGCACAGCGCGGCGGCTACGGTGCGGACATCGCCGGTCTCCAGCGCGGCGGGCATGCCGTCCGGGCGGGGCGGCTCCGGCGGCAGCTCATCCAACCGGCGGTACATGGCCGGGGTGGAGAAGCCCTCCGGCGGCTTGACGATGACGAACCAACCCTCCCGCAGGCGGGGCAGCGGCGCAAGGCGCTCTCCCCTGCCGGTGGCCAGCGCGGTGCCGCCCCGGATGAAGAAGGGCACATCGCTGCCCAGCCTTGCGGCCATGCGCGCCAGCACGGCATCCGACACCTCGGGCGCATACAGAGTACGCATCGCCCGCAGCACGGCGGCGGCGTCGCTGCTGCCGCCGCCCAGCCCCGCCTGCGACGGGATACGCTTTTGCAGATGCAGGTGCAGGTCGGGTGCAGGCAGGTGCAGCTCCCGGCAGAACAGCGCGGCGGCACGCAGCACCAGATTGGAGCCGTCCGTCGGAAGGTCAGGGTCGGTGCAGGTCATCGTCAGGCCGCTGCCGCCGCCGGTCAGCGTCAGGGTGTCGTACAGCCCTACGGTCTGCATGACGGTGGACACATTGTGGTACCCGTCGTCGCGGCGGGCACTGACGATCAGCGTCAGGTTCACCTTGGCGGGGGCGTGAAGGGTCAGTTCCATAGCTCCTCCCGGCAAAAAAGCGCCCGTTGGGCGCTTTTTTGCGAAACGTTTTGTTACTTGACGATCTTGCGGGCTTCGATGTAGTAGCGCTTATCCTGGGCGTGGCCCATGGAGAAGGTCTTGCGGGGCAGCACGCCGTCGGCCATGACGGTCTTGAACAGCTGCTCCTTGCCCATGGCGGGCAGCAGGAAGCCCATGTTGCCGGGCTTGCCGCCCAGCTCGCGGGTCACGTCGTCGCCGTGGATGTAGTCCACCTCGCCGCCGTTGTCCTTCAGATACTGGTCGATCACGCCCTGCAGCGTACCCACCGCCAGCTGCACCTTGGGATCAGGGACGGTGATGAAATGGCTCTCGCCGTTCCAGACAAACTCGATGGTGTGGCCGTCGCCCTTGCCCTCGTAGGCGTTGGGATAGGCGGCGCGGAAGGCGTCCATAAACTTCTTCTGATCCACGCCGAACAGCACCCGGTGGATGGGCTCGAACTGCAAGGCGTCATCGTGGTTGTTCACCACCTCCACCAGCGCGAAGCGGGCGGGCAGGGCCAGATACTCCTCGGGGGTCTTGCCCTTCTTCTGCTCCTCGTAGCAGGCCTTGGCGGTGGCCAGAGAGTGGTTGCCGTCGCCAACGGCGAACAGCAGCGGCGCCACGCCGGACACGCCGTACTTCTTCTGCATGGCCTCGTCGGTGGTCAGACCCTCCAGAGAGGCAGCCACGGCGTCGATCTGCTTGTCGGACAGCTTGTAGCCGGTGATGTGACCGCCGTTCTGCATCAGGTCGAAGTCGTAGAGCTTCTCCATGCCGGAGGCCGCGGCGGTCAGCGGCTCGATAACGGTCTTGTCGGGGTCGTCGATGAGCAGCATGACGTGGGGCAGCTCGATGGGGGCGTTGCGGCGGACGCGGGCGCGGGGCGGGATGCGATCCAGCACCGTACCCTCGGTGGCGCGGATCAGCGCACCGGAGCCGGGGGTGAAGTCGTAGGCGTCCAGATCCACCATGCCGATGAGGCCGTGACGGATGCGGCCGTCAGACTGCTGGCGCTCGATGTAGAGCAGGGAGTCGGTCAGCGTTTCAAACACGCCGTCTGCCATGTACTTGCGCATGGCGGCGTTGATATCGTCAATATACTCGTCCACGTTGGGGGCCTTCAGATTGGCCTCGGGCAGGATGAGACGCAGCGTGGAGGGGGCGTCGCCCACCTTCTCCTCCACCGCCCGCCAGTACTCCGGCTCGGAGGTGAACTGGTCGCAGGCCACCACGGCCCACTTGGTCATGTCCTGCTCCTTGGGCAGCAGAATGTCGGCGGGATAAAAGCCCAGCTTTTCGAATTTCTTGTTCATGGTGTTCCTCCTGTTTTTGATCAAAAGGTGCGCAGTTATGTTCCTATCCGTCATAGTACCAAAATTCCCCGGCGTTTGCAATCGGTTTTCAAATTTTTTCAGGCCCGCTGACAAAATTTTTGTGCATAACCGGCGGACAGGCGGAAAGACTACGGGAGAAAGCAGTCTTGACACAAGGAGGGACTTTCATGAAGATCGTAGACCGCATCGCGCTGATACTCGTCATCATCGGCGCGCTGAACTGGGGCGGCGTGGGGCTTTTCAGCTTCGACTGCGTGGCGTTCCTGTTCGGCGGGCAGACCGGCGCCGTCAGCCGCATCATCTATACGCTGGTGGGCATCGCAGGCTTGTGGTGCATCACCCTGCTGTTCCGCGAGGACGGGACGGAGAACACATAAATGTGTGAAAAGGCCGCCGAAAGGCGGTCTTTTCCGTGCTTGAGGCGGTAAAAGCTTCCATATACAGCGAATGGCGGTTGCTTTTTTGCGGCGCGTGTGGTAGGATAAGAAAAAATAAGAGAGGAGTTGAGAGGATGAACCTGATTTCCTGCTGAACTGTGGCACGACATGGTATCGGGCGGCGATGACCGTCCTGTTCGTTGTGCCTTTCGCGGGAAATTGGTGTGTCTCTCGGCTCTGTGCATGGTCGTGCCCTGCCGCTTTGCGGGGGACGTGTGCGTTTTTGGCTGCGGAGATGGTTTCCCGCAGCCATTTTTTCGTACAGGAGGCATGACTATGTCCATCATTCAAGTGACAGACCTGACATTCTGCTATGAGGGCAGCTACGACAACATCTTTGAAAACGTCAGCTTTCAGATCGACACCGACTGGCGGCTGGGACTGACGGGCCGCAACGGGCGCGGCAAGACCACACTGCTGCGGCTTCTGCAGGGGAAGTATCCCTATCAAGGGACGATACACGCCAGCGTGGGCTTCGACTACTTCCCCTTTGACGTGCCGGACGCGGCGCAGTGCCTCATGGAGCTGCTGGAACACATCTGCCCGGAGGTGCCCCAGTGGCGGTTCCTGCGGGAGCTGGCGCCGCTGGAGGTGGCGGAGGATGCGCTGTACAGGCCGTTTTCCACGCTGTCCGGCGGCGAGCAGTCCAAGCTCCTGCTGGCGATGCTCTTTTCCCGGGAGAACCGCTTCCTGCTCATCGACGAGCCCACCAATCACCTGGACCGCACGGGCCGGGAGCTGGTAAGCCGGTATCTCAGCGGCAAGAAGGGGTTCCTGCTGGTGTCCCACGACCGGGCGTTTCTGGACGGCTGCGTGGATCACATCCTGTCCATCAACCGAAGCGGCATCGACATCCAGCGGGGCAATTTCTCCTCGTGGTACGAGAACAAGGCGCGGCAGGACGCCTTCGAGCTGGCGCAGAACCAGCAGCTGAAAAAGGAGATCGGGCGGCTTCAGGAGGCGGCGCGGCAGTCCAGCGACTGGGCCGACAAGGTGGAGGGCTCCAAGATCGGGAAAAACTCCGCCAAGGTCAAGGGCATCGCCGACGCCATGGGCGGACGCGCCTACATCGGGGAGCAGTCCCGGCGGATGCAGCAGCGGCGGAAGAATCTGGAGCGGCGGCAGCAGACCGCCATTGAGGAGAAGTCCGCGCTGCTGAAAAACATCGAAAGCAGCGAGGTGCTGAAGCTGCGCCCGCTGACGCACTACGCCCGGCGGCTGGCAGCGCTGCGGGAGGTGTCCATCGATTACGGCGGTGGAGCCGTGTGCAGCGGCGTGTCCTTCACCGTGACGCAGGGCGACCGCGTGGCGCTATGCGGGGCAAACGGCTGCGGCAAGTCCAGCATCCTGAAGCTGCTGTGCGGGCAGGACATCCCCTGCACCGGGACGCTGGAGACGGCCAGCGGCCTGACCGTCTCCTATGTGCCGCAGGACGCCGCCGGTCTGCGGGGCGGGCTGCGGGACTACGCCGCCGGGTACGGTCTCGATGAGAGCCTGTTCCTGACGATCCTGCGGAAGCTTGGCTTCGAGCGGGTGCAGTTTGAGAAGGATATGGGCGACTATTCCGCCGGGCAGAAGAAAAAGGTGCTGCTGGCCCGAAGCTTGTGCCAGTCCGCGCATCTGTACGTCTGGGACGAGCCGCTGAACTACATCGACGTCCTCTCCCGCATCCAGATTGAGGAGCTGCTGCTGACGTTCCGGCCCACGCTGCTGTTTGTGGAGCACGATCGCGTGTTCTGTGAGAAGGTCGCCACGAAAACCGTGGAGCTGTAAAATCAAAACCTCCGGCCAAGCCGGAGGTTTTGATTTTCAGGACAGTGTTTTTTCTGCAAAGCCCTGCCAACCGGCGGCAAATTCCTCCGCCAGACGGGCAGAGCCGCCCTCCTGCCAGCAGCGAGCCAGATAATACAGGCCGCACATGCAGGCATACTTATCGTAATAACTGCCAAAGACGGCGCTGTGCAGCTGCTCCTGCTGCTGTGCAGGCTGCGTCTCCAGTCTGGCAGAACGCATCGCGGCGGCACTCCGCGTCCAGACGGCCCGCAGTTCAGGCGCGTCCCAATCCACCTGATTGGCTTCGCGGTCATTATAGGAGACGAAGTGGGCAAAGCCCTCGTCGAAAGTGAAGGCATCCAGCTGGGACAGATAGTCACCTGCTTCCTGCGCCGCATCCAGCTCCGGCCGGTGCCGGTGGATGCAGACATGGCACAGTTCGTGCGTCAGCAGGTTATGCGCCACGCGCTCCACCGGTACGGCGCCCAGATACTGGACCCACAGACCCATGTCCAGAACGGCGGTATCCACCCCGTCGGGGCTTTTCAGCACCACCGCGTCGTTGGGCGGCGGATAGCCCACGATCAGCGCTGTCTCCGCACCGCGCAGAATGTCCTGCCAGTCCGGAAACAGCGCGTCCCAGACCGGACGGTTGCCGGGAACGAACGTCTCCACAGTCCGCAGCACCTGCTCGTAGACCTGCCTGACCGCCGCCTTTTGCGCATCGGAGCCGTCCGGCTCCTGAAAGCAGTAGCCGGGCTGTGTGAAAAACCACTCCTGCGTATGCGCAGCAAGGCTTCGCCCCGCCAGATAGTCCGTTACGATGTCGGTGTAGAGTTTCACGGCGCTACCTCCTTATATTTCCCCGCCAGGCGCTTGACGAGGGACTCGTCCGGGTCGGCCAGCAGGGTCTGGTAGGTGGTGTAGACCACCATGCCCGGCTTGGCGCCGGCGGGCTTCTTCACAAATTTCACCGGCGTATAGTCCACCGGCACCTTGGTGCTGCCCTGCGCCTGGGAGAAATATGCTGCCAGCGACGCGGCCTCCATAAGACTCTGCTCGTCCGGCTCCGCGCCGCCGGTGCAGAGGATCACATGGCTGCCGTGGATCTTCTGGGTGTGGAGCCAGACGTCCCGCTTGTCGGCGTCCTTGGTGGTCAGGCGGTCATTCTGCCGGTTGTTGCGTCCCACGAGGATACGCAGTCCCGCAGAGGAGCGGAATTCCCGTGGCTTGGAGGCGCGCTGGAAGCCGGGCTGCTTTTTGCCCCGCCCCCGCAGGTAGCCGCCGTCCGTCAGCTCCGTGCGGATATCGTTGAAATCCTGCTCCGATTCGGCCTGCGCCAGCTCCTGCAAAACACTCTCCAGATATTGCAGCTCCTCCCTGCCTCTTTGCAGCTGGGCGGTCAGGTACTTCTCCGCCGTCTTGGCCTTGGCGTACTGCTTGAAGTACCGGGCGGCGTTCTCCTGCGGCGACAGCCGGACATCCAGCGGGATATCCACATCGGCGCAGTTTTCGTCGTAGTAGTTCTGGGCGGTAAGGCGGCTCTGCCCCCGCTCCATGCGGTAGAGGTTGGCGGTGATCAGCTCGCCGCAGATCCGCAGGTGATCTCTGTCCAGACAGGCGGCCATCTCCTTCTCCTGCGCCGCCAGCTTGCGGCGCACACGGTCGCGGGCGGTGGTGGCGGTCTTCAGCAGATCCCGCCCCTTCTGCTTCACCCGCTCCGCCTGCTCCCGCTTTTCGTAGAAGTCGTCCAGAAGGTGGGAAAAGCTGTCGTAAACCTCCGTCTCGGCGTAGGTGCCATACTGGGTAACAGGGCCGTAGGTAAAGTCCGCCAGCGACCCATTCCGTTTGATAAGCGTCGGTGTAAAGGTGTTTTCGTTCACAGCCCTCTGCCAATGGGAGAATACATCCCACAGGGCGTTCCCCTGCGATACGTGGGCGTCGGTGCTGCCGCAGGCGCGGACTGTCAGCTCCCGCGCCACCAGCGGGGATATGGCGGTGAAGGTGTCCAGCAGCCAGCCGTCCAGCGGCGCGTCCGGCGCGGCGCGCCCCAGCAGGGCGGCAAATTCCTCCTCCGTCACGGACAAAGGTGAGCGCTTATCCTGCCGGGTGGGCAGGCGGTAAAAAAGCCCCGGCAGCACCTGCCGGTCCTGCTCCGCCTCCAGATCCACGCGGCGCAGACAGTCGATGATGCGGCCGTCCCTGTCGCAGAGGATGAGATTGGCGCGGCGGGGCATCCCCTCCCACACCAGCGTAAAGCGGCCGCGCTCCCCCATCTCGTCGGAGGCCAGCACGGTCAGCGTCACCACACGCTCCAGCGGCTCCTGCCGGATGGACTCGATGATGCCGCCGGACAGGTGCTTGCGCAGGAGCATGCAGAACATCGGCGGCTGGGACGGGTTATCCCGCAGCTGCTCCGTCAGGTGGATGCGGGGCTGGTTGGCCCCGGCGTTGAGGAACAAACGGCGGCTGCCCCGCAGCAGGAGGATGATCTGATCCCGGGCGGGCTGCTGTATTTTTTCGATGCGGCTGCCGGTGAGCTGGGGGGCAAGCTCCCCCACCACGCCTTGCAGACAGATAGCGTCTAAGGGCATATCAATCCTCCTCCATCATCACGTCGAACAGTGCGCTGACGCGGTCGGTGTCGCCCCGCAGGTACAGCCAACCCAGTAGGCACTCCAGCGCCGTGGCCTGGTGGTATTGGGCGGTGGTGGCGTTTTTGGGGATGGCATGGACGGCGGCGTTGCGGCCCCGCTTGAACACCGTCTCCTCCTCCGCCGTCAGCAGCGGCAATATGCGCTGGGCGCGGCGGGCCTGCTCCGGGGCGCAGACCAGCGCGATGGCGGCGCGGTGCAGATCCTTGCCGGTGGCCTTGCCGTGGGCGCACAGCCATGTGCGCACCAGCAGCTCGTACACGGCGTCGCCCACATGGGCAAGGCCGATGGAGCTGACGGCGCGGAGCTGGTCATCGGAAAGGGCTATATGAAAGTGATCCATGTGGGATTTTCTCCTTTTGTGCGTATTTACCTGCAACAGTATGCCACTTTCCGGCGCGTTTGGCAAGAAGAAGTATCGACAAGGCCGGGGCGGGTATGATAGAATGGCGGCAGAATACTGAAAGGACAGGAGGTCATGTCATGCCCAACACGGGAGAACGCCGGTTCAAGAAGGGGCAGATCATCTGCCGCCCCGGCGAGATGGAGATGAATATGTACAACATCCTCTACGGCAGCGTGGGGGTGTACACCGACTACGGCAAGCCCGAGCAGGTGGAGGTGGTGACGCTGCGGGAGGGCGACTTCTTCAACGTCATCAGCTTTCTGGAGTCCCGGCCCCGGAATACCACGGTGGTGGCGCTGGAGCCGCTGGTGGTCAGCGAGATCTCCTTTGACAACTTCGGGAAATACTTCCGGGACCGGCCCGCCAAGGTCATGAGCCTTTTGCAGCACATGAGCGCCCGTATCCGCCAGCTCCAGAAGGCCTATGTGGAGACGTGCCACGCGCTGGAGGCCTACGGCGACAAGGAGCGCCTGCAGGCGGAGCACGGCGAGTGGTACGCCCAGCACAGCAAAATGGCACACTACATCAACGCCATGTTCCCCTATCTGATGGGAAAGCCGGAGGACGGCGAGGCCCACAACGGCAAATGACAGACAAAAAAATTTCCCGGCCATGGGCCGGGAAATTTTTTTGTCTGTTTACAGGGCTTCGTACAGAGCCTTGCAGGCGCGGTACATCTCGTAGCAGTCCAGCTTGGCCACCACCTCGAAGGGGGCGTGCATGCTCAGCACCGGCACACCGGCGTCCAGCGTGGCGATGTTGCGGTTGGCCATGTACTGGGCCACGGTGCCGCCGCCGCCGGCGTCGATCTTGCCCATCTCGCAGATCTGCCAGCGGATACCGGCCTTATCCAGCACGCCGCGGACATAGCCCACCGTCTCGGCATTGGCGTCGGAGGAGCCGGACTTGCCCCGGGCACCGGTGTACTTGCACAGGCCCACGCCGTGGTTGACGAAGGCGGCGTTGCGCTTTTCGTACACGTCGGCGAAGTTGGGGTCATAGGCGGCGGTCACGTCGGCGGACAGGCAGAAGGCGTTCTCATAGCAGACCCGCAGCGCCACGCCCTGGCTCTCGCACAGGTCGTGCACGAAGGTATCGAAGGCGGCGGACTGCATGCCGGTGACGCCCATGGAGCCGATCTCCTCCTTGTCGGCCAGCACGCACACGGCGGTCTTTTCCGGTGTGCCGATGTCCAGCAGGGCCTGCAGGGCGGCGAAGCCGCAGACGCGGTCGTCGTGGCCGTAGGCGCCGATGAGGCTGGCGTCCAGACCAATATCGGTGGCGCCCACGGCAGGCACCGTCTCCAGCTCGGCGGAAGCAAAGTCCGCCTCGGTGATGCCGTACTTGTCGTACAGGCGCTTGAGGACCTGCATCTTCACGCGGTCGCTGTCCTCGTCATCGCCCAGAGGACGGCTGCCCAGCAGGATGTTCAGCGTCTCGCCGGGGATGGCCTCGCTCAGGGGCTTCTTGCTCTGCTCTGCGCCCAGATGGGGCAGCAGGTCGGTGATGACCAGCTTGGGCTCGCTGCCCTCGCCGATGCAGACATCCACCACGGTGCCGTCGGTCAGCACCACGGTGCCGCGCAGCTCCAGAGGAATGGTGACCCACTGGTACTTGCGGACGCCGCCGTAGTAATGGGTCTTGAAGTAGGCCAGCTCGCTGTCCTCATACAGAGGATTGGGCTTCAGATCCAGACGGGGGGAATCGATATGGGCGGCGGCGATCTGGGCGCCCTCGGCCAGACTGCGGCGGCCGATGACAGCCAGCATCAGGCCCTTGCCCCGGTTGCAGGTGTAGACCTTGTCGCCGGCGGACAGGGACATGCCCCGCTTGTAGGCCACGAAGCCGTGCTTCTCCGCCAGTGCGATGGCGGCGCGGGCGCTGAGGCGCTCCGTCTTACCGGCATCCAGAAATGCCTTGTAGACGGTGCAATACGCCTCCATCTTCTCCAGCTCGGACGCGCTCAGCACGTCGTAGCCGTTGCGCTCGTCCTTCAGGAGCTGCTTTTTCAGGGCTTTCAGTTCCTCACTCATGGTCAGTTTCCTCCTCAAAAATATGTTGTAATCTCTGATAGGCAAGTTCTTCAAACGCCTGCGGTGAGGCGGCGTCGTTCATCAGCACGTCCGTGCAGTGGGCGCGGTAGAAGTCGTCGGGCTTCTGGGCCTGCACCCGCAGCCGGGCATAGTCCTCCGGTATGCCGTCCCGCGCCATGATGCGGCGCACCCGCGTCTCCGCAGGCGCCAGCACCGCCACCGTGCGGCGGCAGAGGCGGGACAGGCCGCTCTCCACCAGGTTGATGGCGTCGATACCGATCAGCGGCGCGTCGCTGTCGTTGATGCGGCGCAGCAGCTCACGGGGCAGACGGTCAAAGATGATGGCGTTCAGCTTTTCCATGGCGGCCGGGTCGCCGAACACGGCGGTACCCAGCTTCTGCCGATCCAGCGCGCCGTCCGCGCCGAACACAGGGCCGAAGGCGTCGGTGATGGCGCCGCGCAGCGTCTGGTCGGTGCGCAGCAGCTCATGGTACACGGCATCGCAGTCCAGCACCAGTCCACCCAGACGCTCCAGCGCCCGGAGGGCGCTGGTCTTGCCCGCACCGGTGGGGCCGGTGAAGCCGATGACCAGCGGCGAGACGTCCACTACATGGAAGCCCGCCGCCTTCTTCAGACGGTTGGACACCGCAAGGCCCAGGCCGGATTCGTCCGGGCACTGGGCGCAGATCTCCGGTACGTCCGTATCGTCGAAGGTGCGCAGGGCGTCAAAGACGTGCTGCGCCTGGGCCAGCTTGTCGTCCGCAGCGCCGAGGCGGTGGACGATGTGACCGGCGAACAGCGGGGCGTACTCATTAAAGCAGATGACGCCCGCCCCCTCCGGCAGGTGCTTCTGTATGTAGGCCGCGCTGCGGCGGGCGGGGCCGGTGACCACCGTGACAGCGGCCTTGGGCGCGTAGTGACGGTACTTCATGCCGGGGGCGCGGGGACGCTCCCCCTCCCCCATTTTCCGGCGCACCGCGTCGTCCACGGCCACCTCGCCCAGCACCTGCTCCAGCGCCTCCAGCGGCAGGCCGCCGGGGCGCAGCAGACGGGGCGGCTGCACCGTCAGGTCGATGATGGTGCTCTCCACCCCCACGGCGCAGGGGCCGCCGTCCACAATGCCGTCGATCTTGCCCAGCATATCGTCCATCATGTGCCGGGCGGTGGTGGGGCTGGGACGGCCGGAGGTGTTGCCGCTGGGCGCTGCCACCGGCACGCCGGCAGCTTCGATAATGGCCAGCGTCACGGGGTGATCTGGGCAGCGGACGCCCACCGTCTCCAGCCCGCCGGTGGTGCGCAGGGGCACGATGTCCCGGCGGGGCAGGATCATGGTCAGGGGGCCGGGCCAGAACTTCGCCGCCAGCTGATACGCGGCGGGCGGCACATCCCGGCAGTACCGCGCCAGCCAGTCCGCCGAGGGGACATGGATGATAAGGGGGTTATCCTGCGGGCGGCCCTTGGCCTCGAAGATGCGGCGCACCGCGTCCTCATTGAGAGCGTCGGCCCCCAGGCCGTACACCGTCTCCGTGGGGATGCCCAGCAGGCCGCCCCGGCGGAGGATAGCCGCCGCGTCCGCGACGGCGTTTTTGTCCCGTTCCGGATGGAATATCCTGGTCTCCAAGGGAATTTCCTCTTTTCGCAGTTTACTTACAGGCCCAGCTCCTCGCCCACCAGCACCACCTTGATGCGGCCCGGCACCTTGCAGAAGCGGGTGACGACGATCTGGGAACAGATGCAGTCGGGGCTGGCGCAGTCGGCGCACTGGCCGTTGACGGAGCAGGGCGTCTTGCCGTTGAAGCGCTGGGCGTTGGCGGGGGCGGCGATGTGGCGGGCGCGGGAGATGGCGCTGTCCAGATCAGCGGCCACCTTGTTCATGCCGGCCACCACGATGACCTGCTTCGGGCCGAAGCACAGGGCGGCCACGCGGTTGCCCATACCGTCGATATTCACCAGCTGACCGTCCTCGGAGATGGCGTTGCTGCTCATGAGGAACGTGTCGCAGGTCAGGGCCTGGTGCAGCATAGCCATGCGCTCCTCCGGCGTGCGGGCGGTGTCGCGGTCGATCACCGGCTGTCCGCGATGGCGCAGACGCTCCTTGATGCCCAGCTCGTCCACGGTGGCCACGCCGCCCCAGCTCACCACATCACCGGCGGGGATCAGCTCCAGCACCTTTTCCACGGCCTCGTCAGCGGTGGAACAGTAATACGCCTCCATGTTCCGCTTTTTCAGCGCGGCGGCCACACGCGGGCCGGCCTTGTCGTACATCATCTTTTTGGGTTCCAGCATGGTTCATTCCTCCTTGCTTTCCTGCAGTCTCTGCGCCTGATCACTGAGGATCAGTGCGTCGATCATATCATCAAGGTCGCCGTTCATGACGGCGGCAATGTTGAAATTCTTGGCGTCCCCGGTGAGCCGGTGGTCTGTGACCCGGTTCTGGGGGAAGTTGTAGGTGCGGATCTTGCCGCTGCGGTCGCCGGTGCCCACCTGACTTTTCCGGGTAGCGGCGATGGCGGCGTTCTGCTTCTCCCGCTCCGCCTCGTACAGCTTGGAACGCAGGATCTTCATGGCGCGGTCCTTGTTCTTGTACTGGCTGCGCTCGTCCTGACACTCCACCACCGTGCCGGTGGGCAGGTGGGTGATGCGGATGGCGGACTCCGTCTTGTTGACGTGCTGCCCTCCCGCGCCGGAGGAGCGGAACGTGTCGATCTGCAGATCCTTGGGGTCGATGGTGAACTCCACCTCCTCCGCCTCGGGCATGACGGCCACGGTGGCGGCGGAGGTCTGGATGCGGCCGGAGGATTCCGTCTCCGGCACGCGCTGGACGCGGTGGGTGCCGGCCTCGAATTTCAGGCGTGACCAGACGCCGCTGCCCTCCACCTCGGCGCTGACCTCCTTGACGCCGCCCAGCTCCGTATCGTTCTCGCTGACCACGGTGAGCGTCCAGCCCCGGCGCTCGGCGTACATGGTGTACATCCGCAGCAGGTCGGCGGCGAACAGCGCGCCCTCCTCCCCACCGATGCCGGCGCGAATCTCCAGGATCACGTTTTTCTCATCGTTGGGGTCTTTGGGCAGCAGCAGGCGCTTCAGCTCCTCCGTCAGGCGATCCATATCCGCCCGGGCGGCGGTCAGCTCCTCCTGTGCCAGCTCCCGCAGCTCCGGGTCGGCCAGCATGGCAGAGGCGTCCTCCGCCGTCTGCGCCGCCGCGGCATAGGCGCGGTAACAGGTCACAAGGGGCGTCAGCTCCTTCTGCTCCCGGCTGAGGGCGGTGAGCCTCTCCCGGTCGGTGTATACCGCGGGATCGGACAGCTGGCGCTCCACCTCCGTCAGGCGGCGCTCCACGGCTTTCAGCTTTTCCAGCATGGCGCGCCCTCAGTGCTGCTCCAACCAGCGCTGGACGTTCTGGATGAAGTCGTTGCGCCAGAACTCGTAACCCTCGCTGTCAGGCCGCAGGGACACGGCGAACAGCCGCTTTTCCGCGGTGTAGAGATCCATCTGGTCGTAGACCTCCTCGCTGCGCTGGGTGGTGCTGCGGGTGACGACATAGGCCACGCGGTGCAGCTCCAGCCCCCGGCGCTTCAGCAGAGAGCGGACGGGGCTGGCCATGCGGCCCGCCCACACGGGACTGCCCACGATCACCAGCTTGTACTCCTCCAGCGGCTTGGCCGTCTCAAAGGGGCGCAGGGGCTTGGTGGACGTCTTCATGGCATCCATGCCGCTGCGCAGATAGCCCTTCCAGCCGCTGCGGTCCCGCTCGTCGCTGATGGCCACGATCTCCGCGTCCAGCGCCTCGGCGATCTCCTTGACGGCGCGGCGGGTGCTGCCGGTGCGGGAATAGTAAATACACAAAATATCGCTCATATCAGTTCTCCTGTTCCTCTGATTGCAGGCTCAGCTCCTCCCAGCGGGTCATCTCCTGCTCCAGCTGGGCCTCCAGCTCCTGGTGCCGCAGGTACAGCTCGCCCAGCTTCTCCGCGTCGCAGGCGGCGGCCTCCATCTCCCGGTCCAGCGCGGACAGCGCGGCCTCCAGCTTGGAGATGGCCGTTTCGCAGATGGTCAGCTGCTTGCGGGCCGCCTGCTGGGTGCGGTTGCCCTTTCCGGCGGTGGCGGGCTTTTTCGGCTGGGTCGGAGCCGCGGCGGGCTGGGCGGCGCGGCGCGCCTCCTCCCGCACCTGGCGGTACTGCATGAAGCCCATGGGGTAGTCGGTGACGGCGTGATCCTCCAGCTCCCAGACGCGGGTGGCAAAGCGGTTGATGAAGTAGCGGTCGTGGCTGACGAACAGCAGCGTACCGTCAAACTCCTCTACCGCCTGCTCCAGCCACTCCCGGGAGTCGATGTCCAGATGGTTGGTAGGCTCATCCAGAATGAGGAGGTTGATACTCTCGTCCATCAGCATGCACAGCCGCAGGCGGCTCAGCTCGCCGCCGGACAGCACGGAGACGGGCTTGAACACATCCTCGCCGGTGAACTGGTAGGCCGCCAGCCGGTTGCGCGCCGACTGGGGCGTGATATCCAGCTCATAGAGCATGGTGTCCAGTATGCTGCGCTCCGGGTGGTCGAAGTGGATGACCTGCGGCAGATATGCCGCCTTGACGGACGGCCCCAGCCGGATCATGCCGGCGTCCGGACAGTCAAGACCCATCAGCATGTTCAGCAGTGTGGTCTTGCCGGTGCCGTTTTCGCCCAGCAGGGCGATGCGCTCTCCCCCCTCCACCCGGAGGTACACGTCCTCAAAGAGCTTCCGCTCCCCGAAGGACTTGGAGACGCCCCTGATCTGCAGCACCTCGTCGCCCTTGAACTCCCGGCTCTGGAAGCGGGCCTCCAGACGGCGGGCCTTGGTGGGCTTTTCCGTGGTACGCATCCGCTCGATGCGCTTTTCCATGGAGAACGCCCGCTTGTGCAGGGCATCGTTGCCCATAAAGGCCCACAGGTGCATCTGCTCGGCGGCCTTCTCCAACTGCTGGATCTTCGCCTGCTCCTTCAGATACTGCTTCATGCGCTCCTGATAGCGGCGCTCCTTCTCGATGGCGTAAAAGCTGTAGTTACCGCTGTAAAATTCGGCCTTGCCGTCCTGTATCTCGATGATGCGGGTCACGGTGCGATCCAGGAAGTAGCGGTCGTGGCTGATGGTGACCACGGTGCCCCGGAACTTGCGGAGGTACTCCTCCAGCCACTCCGTGGCCTGCAGGTCCAGATGGTTGGTGGGCTCGTCCAGCAGGAGGACGTCCGTGTCCTCCAGGATAAGGCGGCCCAGGTTCACGCGGGTCTTTTCGCCGCCGGACAGGCGGTCGAACAGGCGGGTGCGCATCTCGTCGGAGATGCTCAGGCCGTTAGCCACCTTGTTCACCGCCGTGTCGGTGTCCCAGCCGCCCAGTTCCTCGAACCGGGCGTTCAGCTCGCCGTAGCGGCGGAGGGTGGCATCATCGGACGCGCCCTGCTCCATGCGGAGGGCCAGCGCGTCCATCTCGTCCTTCATGCGGAACATCCGGGCGAAGGCGGTCTGGAGCACGTCCTCCACCGTATAGCCCGCGGGATAGACAGGGATCTGGGAGATCAGCCCCACCCGCCGGCCGGAGGCGATCTGCACCGTGCCGCTGTCGTAGTCCAGCTCGCCGGTGAGGATCCTGAACAGCGTGGTCTTGCCCGCACCGTTGCGGCCCAGCAGGCCCACCCGCTCCCCGGTGTCGATCTGGAACGTCAGGCCATCCAGTATTTTCTTTTCCAGATCGAAGGACTTCACCAGTCCCTCCACGCGAATGTCGATCATTTAGCTCTGTTCCAATTCCTTTACGATGTTTTCAAAATGCATGGCGTGGGACGCCTTTACCAGCATGGCCGTACCGTCGGTGAAGGCGGCGCGGACGGCGGGCATGGCATCGGACACCGACGGATACCATTGGGCGCCGGGGGCGGCGGCCACGATGTCACGGGCCTTCTCGCCGATGGCGATGACCGTGTCCAGCCCCAGCTCGCCGGTGAGCGCGCCGATGGCGCGGTGAGCGGAGGTGGTCAGCTCGCCCAGCTCGCCCATGTCGCCCAGTACCGCCGCGCGGCGGCGGAAGGACGCGGCGGCCAGCAGCTTCAGCGCCTCCGCCATGGCCTGGGGATTGGCGTTGTAGCAGTCGTCGATGAGCAGACGCCCCTCCGGCAGGCGGATGAGGTGCATCCGGGAGCCGGTGGTAACGTAGGCGGCCACACCGGCGGTGATCTCCTCCCCCGTCAGTCCCAGCGCCTCACCGATGGCGGCGGCCATGGCCATGGGGTAGATCATATACGCACCGGGGGAATCCGTGTGCAGCCGGTAGGAGGCCTGAGCGGTGGTAACGGTGCAGGCCACGCCCTCGATGCCCCGGTCGTCCACGTCAGTAACGCGGACATCGCAGCCCTCCCCCCTGCCGCAGCGCAGGATGGTCTGGGGCAGGGCGACGGTGTTCAGCAGCGGATCGTCGCCGTTGAGAACGGCGATGCCGTCCGGGGACAGGTGCTCGAATATCTCGCACTTGGCCTGCAGGATGCCCTGCCGGGTGTTGCCCAGATTTTCGATGTGGGCGTCGCCCACGTTGGTGATGACGGCGATGTCGGGCCGCACCATGGCGCCCAGATAGCGGATCTCGCCGAAGTGGTTCATGCCCGTCTCGATCACCGCCGCCTGATGGTGGGGCGCAAGGCCCAGCAGCGTCAGGGGCGTGCCGATGTCGTTGTTGAAGTTTGCCTGCGTTTTCAATGTGTCGTACCGCTGCGACAGCACGGCGGCCACCATCTCCTTGGTGGTGGTCTTGCCGGCGGAGCCGGTGATCTGCACCACCGGCAGGTCAAAGCGGCTGCGGTACCAGGCGGCCAGCGCCGCCAGCGCAAGGCGGGTGTCCGCCACCTGCACATAGGCCTTGCCGGGCAGCAGCGTCTCCGGCGTCCGGGCCGTCAGGCAGCCGGCAGCGCCGGCGGTGAGGGCGACGTCGATGTAGGCGTGGCCGTCGAACCGCTCGCCCGTCAGCGGGATGAAAAGCTGTCCCGCCGAGACGGCGCGGCTGTCGGTGGTGACGCCGGTGATGAGGGCATCGCTCTCCCCCTGCAGCAGCGTGCCGCCCACGGCGGCGCATATCTCCCGGACGGTGCAGGGGATCATAGGTGCGCCGCCTTTCGCAGCGCCAGCGAATCCATGACCAGCTTCTCGCACAGGTCGGCATAGGACAGGCCCACCTGCGCCGCCTCCTGGGGCACCAGGCTGGTGGGGGTCATGCCCGGCAGGGTGTTGACCTCCAGGCACCAGGCATTGCCGTCGGCGTCCAGAATGAAGTCGGAGCGGGAGTAGACGGACAGGCCCAGCCCGCAGTGGAGCGTCAGGGCCATCTCGCCGATCTGACGCCACGCGGCCTCGCTGATGGGGGCGGGGCAGATCTCCTCCGCGCCGTCCTTCTGGTACTTGGAGACGTAGTCGAAATAGGCGCCCCTGGGGATGATCTCCACGGCGGGGAGATAGGTGTCGCCCAGCACGGCGATCTGGATCTCCCGGCCCTTGATCTTCTTCTCCACCACCACATGGCCGCCGTAGCGCAGCAGACCGCGGAGGGCCTGCTCCAGCTCCTCCTTCGTGTCGGGCAGCTCCACGCCGATGGAGCTGCCGCCGTTGACGATTTTTACGGCGCAGGGCACCTCCAGCTCCTCCACAAGGCGGGGAATGTCGGCCTCGGTATAGTACACGTCGTGCCACGGGGCGGTGCGGACGCCCAGCGAATCCATGAAGCGCTTGGTAACGGCCTTGTCCATGGCCATGCCGCTGCCCAGATAGCCGGAGCCGGTGTAGGGCACGCCCAGCAGATCCAGCGTGGCCTGTATGCGGCCATCCTCGCCGCAGCTGCCGTGGAGCGCCAGAAATACGATGTCGGCCATCTGGCAGACGGTCAGCACATCCTTGCCCAGCATACTGGGGCCTTGATCCCTCCGGCTGCGGCGCACCGCCTCCAGATCCGGCTCCACGCTCTCCACATGGTTGTCGGGGCAAAGGCCGTCCGGCGCGTCGAAAATATCCTCCAGCCGTCCCTCGTAGCTCTCAAGCCCCAGAAACATATCCACCAGAATGGCCTGATGCCCCTTCTCCCGCAGGGCGCGGCACACGCCGGTGCCGCTGGTCAGCGCCACCTGACGCTCCGTGGAAAGGCCGCCTGCCAAAACAACGATCTTCATCGTAATCCCTCGCTTTCGGGGCGGCATGACCCTCCCAAAGGCCCACGCGCCCAGTGTTTGATGTTCCATTATAGCACGGCGGCGCGACGATTACAACCGTTTCGCCGTGAACAAACGGAGAATAAAGGGGGCGCGCCCCGCAGGACGCGCCCCTCCGTTCTCTATGCTATCTATCGCAGCCACTCCGGCTTGGAGCGGCCCTGTACGCCGGACACCATGCCCATGGAGACGAACAGCATCAGCAGCGACGAGCCGCCGTAGCTGATGAAGGGCAGCGTCAGGCCGATGACGGGCATGACGAACAGGCACATGCCCACGTTGACGATGACCTGAAAGATCACCGTGCTGGCCACGCCGATGCAGACAAGACTCTCCATCCGGTTTTTGGCACGGCGGGCCACCCAGACACAGCGGAGGATGATGGCCGTCAGCAGCGCCAGCGTCAGCAGGCAGCCCACCAGCCCCAGCTCCTCGCCGATGACGGAGAAGATGAAGTCCGTGTGGCGGTTGGGCAGGTTGTAGCTGTACTCGCTCTGGGTCTGGGTGCCGTGGAACAGCCCCTGTCCCGTGAGCTTGCCGCTGCCCAGCGCCATGAGGCTGCGGGTCTGCTGCCAGCCGGTGTCCTGCGGGTCAAGGCTGTGGTCGAACAGTACCATAAAGCGCAGCTTCATATACGAGGGGATCTTGTTCAGATCCCACAGCGCCCAGAAGGCCAGTCCGCCGCCCAGTCCGCCGATGATGAACCAGCGCAGCGCCACGCCGCCCACAAAGCACATGCAGGCAAAGATGAACAGAAACACCAGCGCGCTGCCCATATCGGAGGATATTTTATAGTAGAGCAGGAAAATGACGCCGAAGTGCGCCGCCAGAAACAGGATGGACGGGATGCTGCTGAGGTCGCGGTTCTCCCTGAGCCACGTCAGCTGCTTGGCCAGCACCAGCGTGAACGTCAGCTTCACGATCTCGGCGGGCTGCACCTGCACCGGCAGGAACGGAAAGTCCAGCCACGCCTTGTTGCCGGTGTTGTCCTCGATGCCCAGAGGCGTCACCAGAAGAAGAATAAAGACCAGCCCCGTCAGGAATATCCACTTCCAGTATTTGGACAGGTCGTTGAGATCCACCTGCGACACCAGCAGGTACAGCACCACGCCCAGCAGCAGCGCCGCAGACTGCACCGCCACCAGGCGCCATGTGTGCATATAGCGGGTGGCGCTGGCCACCATCAGGATGCCGAAAAGAGACGCCGCGGCGCACAGCGCCAGCAGCACCAGATCCGTCTGGCGCAGCATATCCGAAAAAAAGTCGCGTGAACGGCGGAACACCGGCATCCCTCCTCCCTGCTGTGAAACAGCTGCAAAGCAACATTAGTGTACCACAAGAAGTTTTATCTGTAAACCGTCGTTTCGCTCTTTTCTTTTGGGGCAGGTTCTAATATGTATTTGCAGGGTGCATGTTCTGTCGAAAGACGGCCTGCGCCCTGTAAATTTTATACATCGAAAAGGAGTACAACGATGAAAGTAATTGGTTTTCGCAAGAGTTCCTTCAAGGGTGACGATGGTTCTCAGGTCTCCGGCGTCAATCTGTATCTGACGGAGAAGTGTGAAAAGGGTGAGGGCCAGAGCTGCGAGCGCGTCTATATCACCGATCAGCGGCTGACCGCCTGCGGCTATACGCCGAAACTGGGCGATGAGGTCACGCTGGAGTATAACCGGTGGGGCAAGTGCTCCGGTGTCCATCTGGCCAAAATCTAATCTCAACTCTTGCTGTGAACGTCGGGAGGATGTGCACCGTCAGAGCTGCCCTCAACAGGTCGGAGTGAGAACTCCGACGAGGGCACTTGACACCATAACGAATTCCGGGAAGTGCTTGCTATATGTCGATTTCAGCCTCCCCCGTTCACAGCATCCACGAGTATGCAAACGGCATCTACAAGGTAGTCACATTCAAGGGCAGTCGTGACCCTGACAATGCTTACCTTCGGACGCCAGACGCCACACAGCACTACGACAATAAGCTGGATAACAGTTTCAGCCGCGCTCGAAACATGGTGCTGCAATACGCCCTCTGCAATTCGTGGGACTACTTTTTCACCGGCACGATAGATCGTGCTAAATTCGATCGCTTCAATTTGGACGCCTACCAAAGCCGTCTATCTCAGTTCGTGCGAGACAAGCGCAAAAAGTATCAGTCGCAGATTCAGTATCTTCTGGTGCCGGAGCAGCATAAAGACGGCGCTTGGCATATCCACGGCCTGATTTCCGGGCTGCCGGAGGATGCAGTATCCCCCTTTGTTCCTCCGGCGCCTCAGCGGCTCATAGACGGCGGTTTCCTGAACTGGTCGGATTATATGGATACCTTCGGCTTTTGCTCACTGGCGCCCATCAGGGACGCCATAGCAACAGCCTATTACATAACAAAGTACGTCAGTAAAGATTTATCTCGGCGTCAGGCTGATTTGGGAAAGCACCTGTATTTCCATTCTCGTCCGCTTAGAAAGGCAGTCAAGGCCAGTGACATATATCTCTACAACCGTCCATTGGATGAGTTGTGTGTCAATGAATATGACTTCTGCAAAACTGGCATGGTGTACGGTGAAGATTGGATATGGCCTTACGACTGGGCTGGTGCTGAACCTGCCGAAGTGATACCGCTTTATCCAGTGGTGCCCGATCCTGACTTTCAGCCTATGACGATAGACCCTGACTTCCAACAACTCAAAATGGAGGGTTACTTATGAATGAAGAATTGTTTTACTGCGCTTGCTGGCGTGAGTTGCAGTACTTTTTGTCCGATCTCGTAATCCGTGATACGGTAGAGGAATATCCGAATGCACGTGATTTCCTTGCCCTTATGGCTTCCATTGAACGCAAAATGGAGGGTTCCCTATGATCAAGTTTCTGATCACCGCCGCTTTCGTGCTGGTATTCGTGTTCATCCTGTTCCTGCTGCTCTCGCTCATGGCGTGGATCGCCGGCAAAGTCCTGCGCTCCCTGTTCCCCGATAAGTTCAAGGGAAAGGCGGGTAAGGCGTAAAACTAAATCCCCCGCCTACGGCGAGGGATTAGTGGTCAGTCTTTCCGGTTTCTGTCTACCTGTTCGTTGCGTGCCACGATCTTTAGGAGTGCTGTTGTTGCTTGCTCCTGCTCTCGCGTCAAGCGTATGGTTTCCTTGTGGAGATTCTTTGCTCTGCTTGCGATGACCAGCAGCGTGATAAATGCGCATATCAGCAATACAGCAATCAGAATCAGCAGGAGCATACAGACGGTTTCTGCCTTTAGGATGCCGTATGCTTCGGCTTCTAACTGAGTGATGCGGTCAAGAATGATAGCTTCCATTTTTGTTTCCTCCTAAATTCTTTGAAAGGTGGTTGTCTTATGAAAAAAGTATTGGCTTCTGCCTTTCTGGCTGCTGTGGTCATGGTATCGTCTCTCACGGTTGCTCATGCGGATTTGATTTCTACAATTCTTGAAAACGCTATTCTTTGGTGTGTCCGTGTGGAAGAAGTAAATTCCAACGAAGATGAATGGGTCGCTGCCCGTGATGGTTTGGATACCATTTGGCGTAGCTCTCCTAATGGTGTTGTAAAGGTATCTTACGATGTCTTATCTTCTGCTGCTATGGAGCTGAACAGCAATGGAATTCCTTGTGCTTTGCAACAGTTTTCGGTGGGGAGTACTACCGGATATTTTATCCGTGGTACAGGCCGCATTCCTATGTCGAACGGCTACACATACGATCTCAGTAAGCGTTGCTTCTGTGATGGCTCTGGTGCGGCCTACTATGCTGAGGCTCCTTCTCCCGGAACTGTCACACCGACGCCCGGTCCGGATTATTCGGATGATATTGCCAGCATCAGTGATAATCTTGATATGCTGCCTATTATGGCTCAGATCATGATCGAGATCGTTAATACGCAGCTTGATACTTGGGATTGGTACAAGATGATCGTTGAGGGAATTTGGGACATCGGCGATACACTGGACAGCTTTGCTTATAATATTTCTTATGGCTCGTCCCTATTATCTGCGATAAACGTTAGATTGTCAAACCTTTATTCTTACATGGTGGAGTCCATTGGTGCCCGTGTCACTGATATATCCGGGCAGCTTGATTCTGTCATTGTCGATGATAAGCTGCAAGTCAACACAAGTCCCATCGAATCCCGCCTTGACCGGCTCATCGGTCTGTACAGTGAGGTAAACAGCGTCTCCTTTGATACCGTTGACATCGGCTATGGCATTACCGATGCTGTTGGCGGCGAGCTGAAAGACGTTGTGTTCTGGGGCTATTCCGATGGTACGTCTGTCGGAAGCGGTATTCGGTATACCCTTGATGGTGTTGTGTATCATCCGGAGGTGACCCTGCCCAATGGCGGCACGTTCGTTCTGCGCTCCATCAAGCTCGGCACCAGCATTCCGGATGACGTTTCCTCGAATCCCGCCTTGATGGAAGGTGTCTGGCAGTCTGGCCGGAACTACTACCTCAGCGATACATACGCCATCGGCACCGGTATTTACTCACAGCGTATTGATGTTGATTCGTCCGGTAATTGGGTGGCTGCATCTTCGGTTTTCTATGAGACGCTGCGCAAGTGGTCTATTTCCGTCCCTGCCGGTGATACGTCTATCTTTGCTGGCTACGCGCTGCGCATCACCGGTAAGTATGATAAGGTCGACGGTGTGACGAAGACGGCGGACATCATCACGGCCATCAACAATATCAATATCCCTGCTTTTGATGATTCCGGCGTCATTGCTGCCATCAACAATATCCCGGCCTATGATGATTCCGGCCTTGTCGCTGCCGTTACCACCGTTAGTAACCAAATCACGGAACATTTCGGGCAGTATGAAGCACCTTATGTGTTCCCGAATCTTATTCACGGTACGGCATCATCGAAGTATATCAACGGCGTCTCGTCCTCCGCCTTTGCTGATGTGCCTGCGAATAGTCGTTTGCTGTATTCCACCTCCAGCGGTATTTACTCCGGCGGCAAAAGCGGCACCACCGGTACGCCGGGTACTGTCGGGTGTGTTACATGGAGTATCAAGCCAACGTATTCAACTGCGTCCGGCTTTGGATACAACTTCAACTATTCGCAGTATATGGGCTCTTATAGCGGCACATCTACGATTACCTATTCCCGTTCTCAGCTTGTATCTTTCAATGATTTCGGAGGTTCAACGCGGTCATTTACTCTCAGCTTTACCGCAAACCGCTATCCGCGTAGCTCGTATGCTACCGCGTTCCTGACCATCTATCCCCGTTGGGATGATTCCGGTGCATGGCTCGGCTGGTACAATGGCAGCACGCTTCTTTCTGACACAGGCGAGCCGTCCCGCCGTCTGCTGACTGCTCCGCCTGAGACTGGCAGCTATTATATCTACGGCACCACTGACAGCGGTATTGATGTGGTCTATGCGTCCCGGTTCACCGGCTTCTTGCAGTCGCAGTCTGATCGTGTGGTCAACGCCATCGGCTCTATCTCTCAGCCTATTGACTATACCGCCCAGCTGACCGCGGTAGCGGACAAGCTCGATACGCTGATCTCGCAATCGTCTGATACGGTGGTGAATGTCGTGACCAACAACACATACATCACCAACGTCTACCAGCTGGATGATGAGAATGATGTGGCGGATCGCTCGAAGGAAGGTATTGAGAAGATCGGCGGCGTATTCAAATGGCTTTGGAAGCACGCTTTCAAGGACGCCTTTGGTGCTGCCGATGTTACTAAGCTGGACGGCCTGTTGTAGGAGGTGCTTCTATGGAATCTAACCTGTATACGTTCCTGCACTTCGTCCGGGGCGTCTATGATGCTATGCCGTCCGGCTTACAGGACTGTGTGCTATATGCAATTTCGGCGGTGCTGATCGTGTCGCTGATCATTCTGATTGCGAGGTGGGATTGATGCTGTCTAAGGTCGCTATTGGTGTCAGCTGGATGCCGAACAGTCTGGCCGCTGCTGTATACGCGCTGGCTGCGCTTCTGCTGGTGTTCCTGTTCATCAAGATCGTGCTGCTCATCGTCAAGTGTATCTCTGATCTTGTCCTATTCTGGAAAAAGTAGGTGATTCTATGGATTCTTTGCTGTTGGCCATCAGATCGCTGCTGGGCTGGGCATGGGATATCTTCTCCATCAATATTCCGATTCTGAATATTCCGTTCTGGGTCATCGCCATGGCTGCCGTTGCCGTTGATCTGGCATTCTATATCATCGGTCGGCTCATCGGCTCCTCCGTGGCCTCGCCGCCCACGCTCCCCAAAGGAAAGGAAGGTAAAGGGAAATGAGAATGCATATCGGCTTTTCTTTCAAGCCTAAGTTTCTGTTGATCGTTCTGGTTGTGATCCTCGGCATTGTCGGCTTCTGTGTAGATGCTTTTGCCGCTGATGAGATACCTGAATGGGCGCTCAGACCAGCGCTGGAGCCGGGCGAAGATGCGGATCGCGGATATACAACTGTCTACGATATGGACGGCTCTATTCTGTATACGGATGATCCTGCCCTTTCGGTGACTGCCAACGATACGGAGACTCCCTCTAATACGGTGGTCATTAACGCTGCTCCGGCTGCCGAAGCTGCCGCGCCGGAGACATACACCTACCAGCGCGGGGAGCATACCGGCCTTGCCGCATCTGTGCAAAGCATCTTCGGTGACTATCAGCCCCTCATGGCTACTGACAGCGCCGGTAATGTCTCCGCCGTCTCCGGCCTTGCCGGTCTGGACTTCTGCTGGATCGGCGGCTGTCTGGCGTTCCTGATCCTGTTCTATTCGTTCTTCAGACTGTTAGGAGGTGTGTTCCTTGGGAGGTCTAAATGATGTTCAGTCTATGTTGGTCGCCATGCTGGCTGCTCTGTCTGATTTCCTTTCTGAGGGCGTCGGCTGGTACTGCTTCTGCATGGTACTGTGTGTTCTTGTGATCAACCTGTTTTTCAGGATGTTCCATATCAAACGATAGAAGGGAGGTTTCTGTATGGCTGCTCTGGTCGCTACCATTGCCACTTTCTTCAGTGGCGTCATGGGTATGGTGTCTACTCTGACCACTACCATTGTCGGTGATGATCTGCTCGTGCTGGGCGTTGTCGCCGTCCCTCTGGTGGGTATCTCCGTGGGTCTGCTGTCCCGTCTGTTCCGTCAGCGTGTGTAACGCCTGACCATCTACATCGAAAGGAGTTTTTGTTATGGCTGCTCTTATCACCAAGATCACCACGTTTTTCTCCGGCGTCATGACCATGATCACCGGCGGCACCATCGGCTCCGGTGAGTCCGCTGTTACCGTCACCGGCCTGACCGATACCATTGTCGGTTCTGATCTGCTGGTGCTCGGTGTCATTGCCGTCCCGCTGGTCGGTATCTCTGTGGGCCTGCTGTCCCGCCTGTTCCGTCAGCGCGTGTAAGAAAAAAATCGCGGGGGGAGCGCATGCTCCCCCGTGATTTTTTCTATCCTTGGAGGTTCCTATGAATGTTCGATATGTTCTCAAATGGCTGCGCTACCAGCATTTCTGGCGTTTTGTCTATCGCCCTGTTAAACCTTATGATACCGGTATCTATCTCTATTTTGGTCTACCTCGTTCTGGAAAATCTACCTACGCTGCAAAGCTGGCAAAAAAGGCTCTGGCTTCTGGCCGTGCTGTGTATAGCAACTTTCCTATTCGTGGTACATATCAGATCACTAAGGATGATATAGGCCGGTATCTTATGGAGGATTGCCTGATCATCATTGATGAAGCTGGCGTAGATTTCGATAACCGTAAAATGAAGATGACAGATGAACAGATCTATTTCTTCAAAAATCATGGTCACTATCAGGCGGATATTGCTTTCTTCTCCCAGTCTACCGATGTCGACATCAAGATACGTAAATTGGCTGTCTGTCATTATGAGATTAAACGCTTCCCTCTGATCCGCGATCTCTCCTACATCAAGACCATTGGCCGTAAGATAGGCATTGACGATCTCACCCATCAGGAAACGGAGATGTTCTACTACGTCCACTTCCTCGCCGGTGGTATCAAGCTCTTTTGGCGGCGTCCATACTACAAGCTATTCGATACACGGTATCGTCATGAGCTTCCCGCTAAGTCGTTCCCGAAATGCTAACTTATGCCGCTGCTTCGTTCGGCGTCTGCCAGCTCAATATTTTTCGAGGATAGTTGTTCATCCAGTTCTGGACGGCAGCTATCCTCTTTTTGCTGATCTTGGAGAAGTCCGTGCCCTTGGGGAAGAAACGGCGGATCATGCGGTTATGGTTCTCGACGCTGCCTTTCTCCCATGCACTGTAACTATGGCAGTACCATACCTGGAAACGGTTGCCGCCGTGGATGCTCCGGCATAGCTTGTCGTACTCCATGAACTCGCTGCCGTTGTCCGTGGTCAGTGATTTGAAGCGTTGAGAGAAGTCCTTGTGCTGCCGTTCCAGTCGGTCGAATACCCCTCGGATGGTGGCGGCCCTCCTGTCCGGCAGCTTGAAGATAAGCTCCTGTCGGCTGTATCGCTCCGTCAGCGTCAGTAGTACCGGCTTCGTCTCGGCCTTGCCGATGATTAGATCCATCTCCCAGTGTCCGCGCTCAGAGCGCTGTCCTATGTATGCGGGCCGGTTCTCTATGCTGGGCAGCTTCGGGTGTGAAATGCGTTTTTCGGTCTCGTCCTTCTTCTGCTTCTTCCTGCGCTTGTCCCACAGGTGCTTGTTGGTTAGGGTTAAAAAGACCCGTTTATCTATGTAGCTATACAGAGTGCTTACACAGATGCGGGTCTGAAAGTTGTACCGCCTTGCCGCCGCCAACGCCGCCGCTGGGGAGTACCTATCCACGATGATCTTATGCTCGATGTAGGCCGCGAAGGCGTGGTCGCTGCCGATCTTCAAGGGCCTGCCCTTGGCTGTTTGGTTGTAGCGGTGGATCTGTTGGCTCTTCTGTGCGGAGTAGCGCGTCTCGTCCCAGTATTTACAGGTATGGATATAGCTGCCCCGTTTTAGTTCATAGTAGATAGTCCGTTCACAAAAGCCCAGTTGGCGGGCGATCTCCCGCACGGGTATCTTGTTCCGCCGCATGGCCTCCAGCTGGTGGCGCTCCTGCTCCGTCATGTAGTGCTGCTTTCTCATCTCCCGTTCCTCCTCAATAAGCGTTGTTGGAGTATCGTCATTGTACCACGTTTCCCATAGTGGGTGGTGGTGTGAGCACGGCGCGAGTTCGCGCCGTGTTGGTTACCGATCTCGCAGCGATAAAAGCCCTGTCAAGGAGTCCGTGGAATAAATCCAGTGCGCACACTGGTTTTATGCCGCGAAAGCTCCTTTACAGGGCTTTTTCGGTGTGATATAAATCGCTTCCCCTCTCATTGAGGTTTGATATTTTTTGTCAATACTGCAAATTCATCTTGACATTTGCCCTCTTTTCTTTTGGGAAAGGGTGTGATACAATAAGACGATTTGAGCAGAAACGAGGTGACGGCATGGAATATCTGTCCCACAGTCCCGAGGAGACGGAGCGCATCGGCGAGGCGCTGGGGCGCACCCTGCAGCCCGGCTGCGTGGTGGCCTTCCGGGGCGGACTGGGCATGGGCAAGACCGCCTTTACCCGCGGGCTTGCCCGGGGACTGGGCTGCCGGGGGCGTGTGACCAGCCCCACGTTCACCATCGTCAACGAGTACAACGGGGACATCCCCCTGTTTCACTTTGATATGTACCGGCTGGGCGGCGAGGACGAGCTGTTCGACATCGGCTGGGAGGATTATCTGACCCGGGGCGGCGTGTGCGCCGTGGAGTGGTCGGAGCAGGTATCCGGCGCGCTGCCGGAGGACGCCGTCCTTGTGGACATTGCCCGGGGAGACGGCGAGAACGACCGCATCATCACCATCACGGGAGGCGAGGGACTGTGAAGATACTGGCACTGGAGACATCGGCCAAGAGTGTGTCCGCCGCCGTGACGGAAAACGGCACGGTGCTGGCCTCCGCCTATCAGAACCGGGGACTGACCCACAGCGTGACGCTGATGCCCCTCCTCGACGGGATGCTGCAGGCGGCGGGACTGACGCTGGACGATATGGGGCTCATCGCCGTGACCAACGGCCCCGGCAGCTTTACGGGTCTGCGCATCGGCGTATCGGCGGCCAAGGGGCTGGCCTGGGCCAGAGAGCTTCCCTGCTGCGGCGTGTCCACGCTGGCAGCCATGGCCCGCACCGCCGCGGACTTCCAGGGACTCGTCATCGGCGCCATGGACGCCCGGCGGCAGCAGATCTACCACGCCCTGTTCCGGGCAGAGAACGGCCGCGTCACCCGGCTGACCCAGGACTGCGCCGTCTCTCTGGAGGAGCTGGCGTCCCAGCTGCGGGACATGCCGGAGGACAAGCTGGTGGTGGGCGACGGCGCGGCGCTGTGCGCCGACTATCTCAACGGCGCGGGCATCCCCTGCCGTATGGCGGATGCGTCCCACCGGATGCAGTCCGCCGTGGGCGCGGCGCTGTGCGCCGAGGAGCTGGCGGCCCGGGGCGAGACGGTGACGGCCCAGGGGCTGGAGCCGGTGTACCTGCGGCTCAGTCAGGCGGAGCGGGAGCGGCTGGCCCGGGGCCTGAAGATCACGCTGGACTGAGCGTTCTATTGTGTTCCATGCAAAATTTTACATACACGGAGGAGACAAAAATGTACAGCGAGAAAGTTCATATCATGAACCACCCTCTGGTGGCGCATAAGCTGACCATTATGCGCGACAAGAACACCAGCGTCAAGGATTTCCGGGAGCTGGTATCCGAGATCGGCATGCTCATCACCTATGAGGCTACCCGCGATCTGCCCCTGACCACCAAGCACATCGAGACCCCCATCTGCGAGATGGACGCGCCCACCCTGGCGGGCCGCAAGTTTGTGGTGGTCCCCATCCTCCGTGCCGGTCTGGGTCTGGTGGACGGCGTGCTGCGTATGGTCCCCTCCGCCCGTGTGGGCCACATCGGTATGTACCGCGACGAGGAGACGCTGGAGCCCCATCCCTACTTCTGCAAGATGCCCAAGGACGTGGCCGAGCGCGACGTGCTCATCGTCGATCCCATGCTGGCCACGGGCGGCTCCGCCGCGGAGGCCATCGGCGAGATGAAGAAGTTCGGCTGCAAGCACATCAAGCTGATGGTGCTGGTGGCGGCTCCCGAGGGCATCGAGCACATCCAGAAGCTGTTCCCCGACGTGGACATCTACGCCGGCGCCGTGGACAAGTGCCTCAACGAGAACGGCTACATCGTCCCCGGTCTGGGCGATGCCGGCGACCGCATTTTCGGCACGAAATAACGTTTTCTCCGCGAAACGCCCCCGACAGGGGGCGTTTTTGCGCGCACAGGCGGCCCTCCGGCGGGCAAGAAGCCGGATACTGGGAAAATTCGACATTTTGCCCGTTTGACGATTGGAACAGAATGTGCTATACTGTTCCTGATTTTGAAATTCCCGGAAGGAGCTGCACTATGCGCGTTATCGATCTGGAAAACATCAAGGAGTCCATGAACAACGAGACTCAATTTGTCCTGCGCTGTGAGGAGGTCTTCCACGACAAGATCTCCGCTGCCGCGGCCGCGATCCTCTCCAGCAACCGGCCCATTGTGGCGCTGACCGGCCCCTCCGGCAGCGGCAAGACCACCTCCGCCATGCGGCTGAAGGACTATCTGGAAAATCTGGGCGTGACGGTGTGCCTGCTGAGCATGGACAACTTCTTCCTGCCGCTGGATCAGCGTCCGCCGGAGGCCACGGACTGGGAATCCCCCTACTGCGTGAACGTGGATCTGCTGGTGTCCTGCATCAGCCGCCTGCTGGACGGCAAGGAGGTCGCCATTCCTTGGTACGACTTTAAGGCCGGATGCACCGGCGGCTACAAGAAAATGCAGGGCGAAAAGGGCTGTATCGTCATTGCCGAGGGCATCCATATGCTCAACCCCCTGATCTTCGACAAGATCCGCGGCGCCGCCACCGGCGTCTATGTGGCGCCCCGCACCCGCATCCTCACCAACAACGACCGGGTGGTGCGGCCCGAGCAGCTGCGCGTGGCGCGGCGGCTCATCCGGGACTACAACACCCGCGGCCACTCCCTGCGGGAGACGGTGGAGCGGGCGGAGAGCGTCAACCGGGGCGAGGTCAACTATATCAAGCCCTACAAAGGCAACGCCGCCATCCACATCGACTCCTTCCACGACTATGAGCCGTGCATCCTGACCAAGTGTCTGGGCGAGATCCCCAATATCCGGGAAGAGCTGACGGCGGAGTATCTCCAGGCGCACGATCTCACCGATCTCATCGACGTGGTAAACACCGTGCCGCCGCTGCACACCCCCTTCGTGCCCCGCAATTCCATCGTCCGCGAATTCGTGGGCGGCAGCTGCTATGAATATTGATTTTTCCGTCTAACATACCATAAAGGAGGTCGTATCTATGAACCGTATCATCACCATCAGCCGTGAATTTGGCTCCGGCGGCCGTGAGCTGGGCAAGCGTCTGGCCGAGGCGCTGCACATCCCCTGCTATGACCATGAGATCATCGAGATGATCGCCAAGGAAAATGGCTTTAATGAGGATTATGTGGCACATATGTCCGAAAAGAGCATCGAGGCCGCCTACCCTCTGACCATCGGCCACCGGTTCGGCGTACCTCCCTTCCAGATCATGGACCAGCCCATCCGCGTGGCGGTGGCCCAGCGCCAGATCCTGGAGAACTTCGCCAAGAGCGGCGACTGCGTCATCGTTGGTCGGGGCGCGGATGTGATCCTGAAGGCCTATAAGCCGCTGAACATCTTCGTGTACGCCGATAAGGAGTCCAAGATCGAGCGGTGCCAGCGCCGCGCGCCCGCCGGTGAGAACATGACCACCTCCGAGATCGAGAAGCGCATGAAGCAGATCGACCGCAACCGCTCCCAGCACCACCAGATGTACAGCGACAGCAAGTGGGGCGCCAAGGAGTCCTACGACCTGTGCGTCAACACCACGCGGCGCTACGTCAAGGATCTGGTCCCCGCCATCGCCAAGTTCTGCGAGGACTGGTTCAACTCCCACGAATAAGTACATGCAAAGTGCCCGGAGCCGATGGCTCCGGGCACTTTTTTCATATTATCGCGCTGTGCGGGAACACTACCGGCAAAGGAGTGATGGTATGATCCCCTGCACCGACAGCTGCCAGTGGCAGCGGGACGGCTTATGCACACTGGAGACGTGCGGCGCGGTGGGGCAGCCCAGTGCCGGGCACCCCTGCGTCCACTATCTGCCTATTGCCCCCGGGCCAGCAAACGCAGCGCCTCCGAGATATTCCGGACCGGCAGCAGCTCCAGCGAGGAGCGGGCACGGAGATCAACGGCGTGATGCGCCGGAATGATGCACTGTGTAAAGCCAAGACGCTTTACCTCCGAAAGGCGCTGCTCCATGTGGCTGACACTGCGTATCTCCCCGGAAAGGCCCACCTCGCCCACGGCGGCCATGCCGTTGGGCACGGGCTTGTCCAGATAGCTGGAGGCGATGGCCACCACGGCGGCCAGATCGGCGGCAGGCTCGTCCAGCGTCAGGCCGCCGATGATGTTCAGATAGGCATCGCACTGGCTGACCTTCAGGCCGCCGCGCTTTTCCAGCACCGCCAGCAGCATGGCGGCGCGGTTGTAGTCGAAGCCGTTGCTGCTGCGGAGGGGCCGTGCCCCGGCGCAGGGCGCGATGAGAGCCTGTATCTCCGCCAGCACGGGGCGGGCGCCCTCCATGACGCAGGTGACACAGGTGCCGGAGGCGTCCTGGGGCCGTCCGGACAGCAGCATCTCCGAGGGGTTCTCCACCTCCCGCAGGCCGCTGTCCAGCATCTCAAAGACGCCGATCTCGTTGGTGGCACCGAAGCGGTTCTTAGCGGCCCGGAGGATGCGGTAGGTCATGCGGCTGTCGCCCTCGAAGTACAGCACGCAGTCCACCATGTGCTCCAGCACCTTGGGGCCGGCGATGCTGCCCTCCTTGTTGACGTGGCCGATGACGAACACGGTGACGCCCTGCCCCTTGGCCAGCTGCATCAGCGCCATGGTGCAGTCCTTCACCTGCCCCACGCCGCCGGCGGGGGCGTCCAGCTCTTCGTTGTACAGGGTCTGGATGGAGTCTACGATCAGCACGTCCGGCTCCTCCCGGCGGACACACTCCAGCACGTCGCCCAGCCGGGTCTCCGACAGGACGAACAGATTTTCGCTGTCCACGGACAGGCGTCTGGCCCGCAGCTTCAGCTGCCGGGCGGACTCCTCGCCGGAGACATACAGCACCTTGCAGGTACGGCCCAGCTGCTGGCAGATCTGGAGCATCAGCGTGGATTTGCCGATGCCGGGGGCGCCGCCCACCAGCACCAGCGAGCCCTTCACCGCGCCGCCGCCCAGCACGCGATCCAGCTCCCCCATGCCGGTGGGGAAGCGTATCTCCTCATCCTCCTGCAAAGATGTAATGGGAGACGCCTTTACAGCGTCTGCGATGCGCTGTGTCTTGCCGCTTTTGGCAGGGCGCTCCGCCGGCTGCTCCACCATGGAGTTCCACGCGCCGCAGACGGCGCAGCGGCCCGACCACTTGGGGCTTTCACTGCCGCACTCCGTGCAGAAAAAAACCGTTTTTGCTTTCATGCTGTTCCCTCATTTGTATAGTATTGGCAGTAGGCCGCCGCAATGACGGCGGCGAGCTTTACCTGATAGGCCGGCTGCTGCAGAAGCACCGTCTCCTCCGGGTTGGACAGGAAGCCGCACTCCACCAGAATGGCGGGGCAGGTGGTGTGGGACATGAGGTACACCCCGTCGCCGATGGGCTTGGCGGCCTTGTCCTTTCCCCCGTTCACCGTGCTGTTCAGGGCCTGCTGCACCGTCTCGGCCAGTCTCTGGGACGGCTGGACTGCGTTGTAAAACACCTGCGCGCCCCGGACGCCGGGATAGCCGGGCAGGCAGTTCTGATGGATGCTGATGAGCAGTCCGTCCGGCGTCCCGTTGGCCAGCGCCGTGCGGTTCTTCAGATCGGAGACCTTCTTCTCCCGCAGGGTGACGGCGGTATCGTCGTAGATGGCCTCGTCGCCGCTGCGGGTCATCACCGACGGATGCCCCAGAAAGCGGAGGATCTCGTAGAGCCGCCGGGTGATCTGGAGGTTGATGCCGCTCTCCGCCACGCCGCTATCCGACACGGCGCCGCCGTCCTCCCCGCCGTGGCCGGCGTCCAGCACCGGTGTGGTCCGGGACACGGCAGGTGCGGCAGGTGCGGCAGGCGCGGCGGCAGGCACCTCCGGCGACGGGCGGGGCGCCAGCGCCGCCGCTGTGACCAGCACGACCGCCAGCGCGCAGGCATATATCGCTTTTTTCGGAATGAACAGCACCATGGGTCTCCCCTCCTCGGGAAAGCCTATGGCGGCGGACGTCGTTCTATGCGTCATAGTATCCTATTTTTTCCGTCAAGGCAAGCCCCTGTCGGGAAACCGGCGCATAATTAAAGAGAGAGGGACGCATGGGGGCGCGTCCCTCTCTTTTCCGTAAGGCAGGACAGACGATACGGTCCGTCCCGCCGGTCACGGCCAGATACCGCACACCGTGGTGTGCATCACAATGGTGCCCGCACTGCGGTACGTCTCCGGTTCGCAGCCCATGACCCTGAGCTTTACCGGCGTACCGGCAGCTGGCGGCTTGTCCAGCGCCACGGCTCTGACATATTCGCCGGGCCGGATGAGACCGGTCTCGCCCAGCGTCTGGTCGTTTTTGTCCTGCACGCAGAGCCTGAGCCACACCTGATTCTCCGCCGGGTTGGTAAAATAGACCACCGCCGACGCGCCGTCCAGATATACGTTTCCGCACAGGGCAAAACAGTAATCCACTTCCTCCGTATGGGGCGAGGAATAGCCCCGCTCCTCCGGCACGGCGGGGATGCCCCGCACGGCAAGGCTGTCAGGCGCCGGCGGCGTAAACGCCGCAGCCTCCTGGCCGCCAAGGATCAGCGCCAGCGTCATGCCCATAAGGGCAAGCGTACAGGCCACAGTCAGAAATGGCAGAATGCTTCTTTTTCTCTTCATACCGCTTCTCTCCGCCTTGGGTGTTGGTTCGGGCGATGCACCGCTTGACAACGGCGCTGCTTTGTTTATAATCCTATTATAATCCGTTCATCCATGAACGAAGCAAGCACTTTTTGGAGGCACAGCATGGAAAAAGGCACAAAAAAACTCTTTCAGATCACCGAGGCGGCCCGGGCCTGCGGGCTGTCCCGCAGCACGCTGATGCGTCTGGAGGACAAGGGCCTGCTGACGCCGGCCTATACCGCGCCGGACAGCGGGCGGCGGTACTACGACAACCACAACGTGGCCCGCGTCCTGCAGATCGAAAAATTCCGGAGCATGGGACTGGGCGCGGAGGAGATCGCCGCGTATTTCGCCCATGGCGGCGAGGCGTCAGAGCTGCTGGCGGCACTGGAGAGCCGTCTGCGGGATCTGCAGCGCAGCGTGGAGGAAATGCGGCTGCGGGCCATGGAGCCACCCAGCATCTCCGTACAGGTGATCACGCTGTCCGCCGTGACCTGCCGGATGCGCCTGTGTGAGGGCCATACCGTTGAGGAAAAGTATCGCTGCATGTACGACTTTTACAGCGTGTGCATCAAAGATGGCTGCGTGCTGTCCGATGAGCCGCTGTTCACCGTGCAGGACCGGCATGACTACTGGGACGGACCGATCAGCCGCCAGCCGTATCCCTTCTACGTCTGCGTTCCGATCCGGCCGGGCAGACCGGATCAGGAGGCGGCGGTGCTGCCGGCATGCCGGGCGCTGTCGGTGCTCTATTACGGCAGCTACGACAACATGGACGAGGTGTGGCTGACGCTGGGCCGCGAGGCGAAGGCGCGGGGGCTGAAGCCGGCGGGGCTTCCGCGTGTGCTGGGCATCGTGGCGCCCTACACGGGGCGGGAGATCGAGACGCGGCGCTACTGCTCCCGGCTCGTCCTGCCCGTGGAAGAATGAGCAGGAGGCCCGCAGGCCGGGACGACCGGCCTGCGGGCTTCCTGCGCCGTCAACTGTCGAAGGACGGGTTGATAAAATAGATATTCTTCTCGCTCATACGATCCTTTGCAAGCCGCAGACCCTCGCCGAAGCGCTGGAAATGCACGATCTCCCGGGCGCGCAGGAACTTGATGACATCGTTGACATCCGGGTCGTCACTGAGCCGCAGGATGTTGTCGTAGGTGACACGGGCCTTCTGCTCCGCCGCCAGGTCCTCGGTCAGATCGGCGATCAGGTCGCCCTTGACCGCCATGGACGCCGCGTTCCACGGGAAGCCGGAGGCGGCGGTGGGATAGATGCCGGCCGTGTGGTCCACAAAATAGGCGTCGAAGCCGGCGGTCCTGATGTCCTGCTCCGACAGGTCGCAGGTCAGCTGGTGGACGATGGCGCCGATCATCTCCAGATGTCCTAGCTCCTCGGTGCCGATGTCGGTGAGCAGACCCTTCAGCTCCGGATACGGCATGGCGTAGCGCTGGCTCAGATACCGCAGGGACGCACCCAGCTCCCCGTCAGGGCCGCCGTATTGCGAAATTATTAACGAAGCCAGCCGGGGGTTGGTGTTTTTGATCTTCACCGGGTATTGCAGCTTCTTCTCATAGACAAACATCAGTCGTTCCCTCCTTTGTCCCAGGGCCACGGGTCATCCAGCCAGCGGAAGCTGCCCTCGGTGATGTCCGTCTGCAGCAGCGGGCCGTTGGCCTCCTCATATTTGGCGCGCCCTTCCCGGCCCAGCCGGATGTAGCTCCAATACAGCTCCAGCGCCTGCTGGTCGTTGGGATGGGTGGTCAGGTACAGCCCCAGCTCGTCAATGGCGAAGTCCAGTGCCATCAGCTCCAGCAGGGCCTCGTTCACCTTGGGAAAGCGGGAGCGCAGCTCCTTGCGGAACGGCAGATCCAGTCCCGGGAACAGCGTGCCCTGCAGCAGCGCCTCCCGGTTCTCGTAGCGCTGGGCGTTCTCGCGCTGCATGGCGATATAGGGAAACGCCATATTGCCGCAGGTGCCAGGCAGCAGGCCGTCCATCTCGCGGCAGGCCGCGTCGCTGCGGGCCGTCATGTCGCGGGCCACGCTGTCCCGTGCCGCCGCAGCGGCGGCAGTCGTTCTCTCCGTATACAAGAGATATTCCTCCTTTGAAATGGTCATATCAGGGTGAGCCGGAAACGGCTCACCTCATTCTATGTACCGGCGGCGCGGCGGGCGCCTGACGAGGCGGCGGAAAATTTTCCGGAAAGTTTTGCAAAAACAGGAGATTTACGCCGGGAACTGTGGTACAATGGCGGGGATATCGCGGACGGCCCTTTCCTCCCGGCGGAGGAGGGCCGCCAAATACAGGCAAGGAGACACTGCCATGAAGGTCACGCTGCAACATCTGACCAAGAAGTTCCCCAACCGCAACAAAAAGGCGGGCGGCGACGTCATCGCCGTCAACGACTTCACGTTCGAGATCCCCGACGGACAGCTCATCGGCCTGCTTGGCCCCTCCGGCTGCGGCAAGAGCACGGCGCTGAACCTCATCAGCGGCCTGCTGGCGCCTACGGAGGGACAGATCTTTTTCGGCGAGGACGATGTGACCCATCTGCCGCCGGAGAACCGGGGCGTGGGGCTGGTGTTCCAGAACTACGCCCTGTACCCCCACCTGACGGTGCGGCAGAACATCATGTTCCCGCTGGAGAACCTGCGGGGCGCGGAGAAGCTGACTAAGGCGGAGATGGCGGAGCGGACGCTGGAGGCGGCAAAGCTGGTGCAGCTGGAGGGTCTGATGGACCGCAAGCCCAGCGAGCTGTCCGGCGGTCAGCAGCAGCGTGTGGCCATCGCCCGCGCGCTGGTGAAGCGGCCCCGGGTGCTGCTGCTGGACGAGCCGCTGTCCAATCTGGATGCGCGGCTGCGGCTCCAGACCCGCGAGGAGATCCGCCGCATCCAGCGGCAGACCAACGTGACCACCGTGTTCGTCACCCACGACCAGGAGGAGGCCATGAGCATCTCCGACATGATCGTGGTGATGAAGGACGGCGTAGTGCAGCAGATCGGTAAGCCCCAGGACGTCTACGACAGTCCTGTGAACCTGTTCGTGGCCAAATTCCTGGGCACACCGCCCATCCACGTCTTTGCAGGGCGCATCCAGAGCGGTCGGCTGTACATAGGCGATGCGGCGGTGCTGGATGTGGACGGCGCGGCCGACCAGCCGGTATATGCCGCCATCCGGCCGGAGGGCTTTATCCTCGCGGAGGACGGCCCCCTGTGCTGCAAGCTGGACCGCGTGGAGGTCATGGGACGGGATATCAGCGTGGTATGCACCCACCCGGACTGTGAAAACGCGGCCATCCGCGCCATCATCAACGCCGACAGCCGCGTAGATACCACCCGGGAAACGGTGTGCTTTGCCTTGAAGCCCCACAAGGTGTTCCTGTTCCATCGGGAGGAGCAGACGCGGCTGACCTGCACCCTGAGGTGACGCCATGGACAAACGAAATGCCAAGGCCTGGCTGTACCTGCTGCCCGCCATCGCCTTTCTGGGCGTGTTCATGGTCTACCCGCTGGTGGATGTGTTCGTGTACTCCTTTGAGGAGGGGTACAACTCCGCGTCCCAGACGTTTTCCGGCGTGGGTCTGTTCAACTACCGCTATGTGCTGCGTGACCCCTACTTTTTGCAGGCGCTGAAAAACACCTTCATCCTCGTCATCATCACCGTACCGGTGTCCACGGGTCTTGCCCTGCTGATCTCGCTGGGGCTCAGCTCCATCGAAAAGCTGCGGGGTCTGTTCCAGACGGTATATTTCCTGCCCTACGTCACCAACACGCTGGCGGTGGGTCTGGTGTTCATGATCCTGTTCAAGAAGACCGCCTATACCGACGGTCTGGTAAACGTGATGCTCCACTGGTTCGGCAGTCCCGGCGTGGACTTTATCGACGGGCCGTATTGGGCGAAGATGTTCGTGCTGTGCTTTTACACCGTGTGGGTGGTGCTGCCCTTCAAGATCCTGATCCTCACCAGCGCGCTGGCGTCGGTGAAGCAGGACTACTACAACGCCGCCCGCATCGACGGCACCTCCCGCCGGCGCATCTTCACCCGCATCACCCTGCCCCTGATCTCCCCCATGATCTTCTATCTGGTGGTCACCGGCTTCATCGGCGCGTTCAAGGCGTACAGCGACGCGGTGGCCCTGTTCGGCGTGGATCTGAACGCCGCCCAGATGAACACCATGGTGGGCTATATCTACGACATGCTGTACGGCGACTCCGGCGGCTACCCATCCTTCGCGTCGGCAGCGGCCATTATCCTGTTCGCCATCGTGCTGACCATCACCTGCATCAATCTGCTGGTGAGCCGGAAGCACGTCCACTATTGAGAGGAGGCGACACTGTGGACTCTCATACCGATTATAAGCAGATCGAGCTGGCCGCGCGCCGCCGCAGGGCGGTGCGCCGCGCCGTCACCTATGTGCTGCTGGCGCTGTGGGCGGTGATCGTGCTGTTCCCCTTCTACTGGATGGTGCTGACCTCCGTAAAGAGCTACAGCGCCTACAGTGCCGAGCGCATCCCCGCGTTCTTCACCCTGTCCCCCACGCTGCAGAACTACCACGATGCTTTCACCGCCGTGCCGCTGGCTCGCTACTTCCTGAACACGCTGGTGTTCACCGTGGCCACCACCGCCATCATGCTGGTGGTCATCACGCTGGCGGCTTTTGCCTTCGCGCGGCTGAATTTCCGCGGCAAGCATATCGCCTTTACATGCTTTCTGGCGCTGATGATGATCCCCAATGAGCTGGTCATCATCACCAACTTTGTCACCATCACGGACGCCGGCCTGCGCAACACGTTCTGGGGTCTGATCCTGCCGTCTGTGACGTCGGTGTTCTACATCTATCTATTAAAGGAGAACTTCGCCCAGATCCCCGACGAGCTGTACTACGCCGCCAAGGTGGACGGCACCTCCGACTTCAACTACCTGTGGAAGGTGATGCTGCCCATCTGCCGCCCCACGGTGGTGACCATCGTGATCCTGAAGGTCATCGAGTGCTGGAACTCCTATGTATGGCCCCGGCTCATCACCGACGATGAAAACTACTTCCTGGTGTCCAACGGCATCCAGGCCATCCGGGAAAACGGCTTCGGGCGGGAGAACATCCCCGCCATGATGGCGGCGGTGGTGGTCATCTCCGTACCGCTGATCGTGCTGTTCCTCCTGTTCCGCAACAAGGTCATGGAGGGCGTTTCGAGAGGGGGCACCAAGGGATGAGACATCTGCGCATCGCCGCGCTGACGCTGGCGCTGGCCTCTCTGCTGACGCTGTGCGGCTGCCACGGCTCCCGCGGACAGAGCGCCTTCTCCGTGCCGGACAGCTTTGACGAGTCCCGGCAGTACGAGATCACGTTCTGGGCCAAGAACGACACCAACAAGACCCAGGTGGACATCTACAACAAAGCCATTGCCGACTTTCAGGCGCTGTATCCCAACATCACGGTGAAGCTGCGGCTGTACACCGACTACGGCAAGATCTACAACGATGTCATCACCAACATCGCCACCAACACCACCCCCAACGTGTGCATCACCTACCCGGACCACATCGCCACCTACCTCACCGGCGCCAATGTGGTGGCACCGCTGGACGGTCTGTTCGCCGATGCGCAGTACGGGCTGGGCGGCAGCGCCCTGAAATACGACGCCCCCACGCTGGAGGAGATGATCCCCCAGTTTCTGGAGGAGTGCAGCTTCTCCGGCAGTCACTACGCCGTGCCGTTCATGCGCTCCACCGAGGCGTGCTATGTGAATAAGACGTATGTGGAGGCCCTGGGCTACACCCTGCCGGAGACGCTGACGTGGGACTTCGTGTGGGAGGTCTCCGAGGCGGCGGCCGCGGCGAAAAACGCCGACGGCACCTTCGTCGTCAACGGCCAGCAGGTGCTGCTGCCCTTCATCTACAAATCCACGGACAACATGATGATCCAGATGCTGCGCCAGAAGGGCGCGGGCTACTCCACCGACAGCGGCGAGGTGCAGATCTTCAACGACACCACGGAAGAGCTGCTGTACGGCATCGCGGCCCATACCGCCAACGGCGCGTTCTCCACATTCAAGATCTCCGGCTATCCCGCCAACTTCCTGAACGCGGGCCAGTGCCTGTTTGCGGTGGATTCCACCGCCGGCGCCACCTGGATGGGCTCCCACGCGCCGCTGAGCGACATCAGCGCCGACAAGTATGTGGACTTCGAGACGGCGGTGATGACGGTGCCCCAGTTCGACCCCGACCATCCGCAGATGATCTCCCAGGGTCCGTCGGTGTGCGTGTTCAACAAGGACGATCCCCAGGAGGTGCTGGCCTCGTGGCTGTTCGCCCAGTATCTGCTGACCAACGACGTCCAGATCGCCTACGCCCAGACGGAGGGCTACGTCCCCGTCACCGCCAAGGCCCGGCAGGACGCCGCCTATCAGGACTATCTGGCGCAGGAGGGCGCGGACGACCAGCTCCACTACGATGTGAAGCTCAAAGCCTCCAAGCTGCTGCTGGACAACGTGGACAATACCTTCACCACACCGGTGTACAACGGCTCCGCCTCCCTGCGGAACGCGGCGGGGCAGCTTATCGAGGATGTGACCAAATCCGTCCGCCGCAAGGAGACGGTGGACGCGGCCTACATGACCAAACTGTACGACAGTGTCACGTCCCTGTACCGGCTGGACCAGCAGAGCGCGCTGGCTGCCGGCAGCGAGGAGCTGGGGCCGCTCCCCGCTTCGGCGAAGGCACTGCTCATCACGCTGGGCTGCGTCTGGGCGCTGATGGGCGTCTACGGCGGCATACAGCTGGTGAAAAAGCGAAACAGGCATTGATTTATTGACAGAATGCGTTATAATGGGGCGGGTGTGCGAAACGGCACCCGTCCCATTCACCATTCCGATGGTACAAAAAAGAGGAGTAACAACATGAAAAAGCTTTTTACCCTGCTGCTGGCGCTGGTGATGGCGCTGTCCATCGTCGGCTGCGGTCAGACCAACACGGAGCCTGATACGCCGGATACCCCCGACGACGGCGGCGACGCCGCTGTCACCGTCATGACCCACGCGGAGTTCGATGCCGCGGACGTGGATTCCCCCGTCACCGTGGAGACGTACATTCAGGCCGCTCAGGGCTGGTGGGAGAAGGACGGCGTCGGCGTGGCCACGTTCTACACCCAGGCCGATGACGGCGCGTACTTCCTGTACAATATGCCCTGCTCCAAGGAGGACTACGAGTCCCTGCTGGTAGATGGCGCCAAGCTCCGCGTCAGCGGCTACAAGGCCGAGTGGTCCGGCGAGGTGGAGATCATCGACGCCTCCTACGAGGTGCTGGAGGGCTCCAAGGTCTACGAGGCACTGGATGTCACCTCCCTGCTGGGCAGCGACGAACTGATCCAGCACCAGAACGAGAAGGTGGCCTTCAAGGGCATGACCGTTGCGGCCTCCAACGATGCCGGCGCCCCGTTCCTGTACAACTGGGACGGCTCCGGCTCCGAGGGCGACGATCTGTACTTCAATGTCATGCTGGACGACAGCATCTACACCTTCGTGGTGGAGAGCTATCTGTGCGGCCCCGGCTCCGACGTGTATGAGGCCGTCAAGGCCCTGAACGTGGGCGACGTGGTGGACATGGAGGGCTTCCTGTACTGGTATGAGGGCGTGAACCCCCACATCACCTCCGTTGTCACGGCTGGCTGAGTCACCTGAACGACAAAAGAGAGGACGGCTTTCGCCGTCCTCTCTTTTGTCGTTTCGCTTATTTCCGCGTCCGCTTCTCCTTCTCGCGGCGCAGCTTTTCGTCCACCTTTTTCATAATGCGCAGACACAGCGCCGAGCTGGCGCTCAGCAGCGCCACCGCCATCGCAAATTCTTTCTTTTTCACGAGGATGCGCCTCCTTCCCGCTTGTCAGTAATTTAACATTTTTTTCCTTTTCTGAGCGGGCGGACCAGCCTCCCGCAGCCCCAGTATAGCACAGTATCATGAGAAAGGCAATTCCTACCGCTGGTGGGGAAAACCCCTGTTTTCCCCGTCTATGTGGTGTTTTTTCGCATTTCGCCGACTCATTCACTGAAATACGTTGTGGAATTGACGAGACAAGCACGGTGTTTTTTGGTGGGAATGCTGAAAATGAAATTGCCCCCTTTTTTCTCCCCTCCCCTTTATTTACTTTGTGTCCGTTTTGTGCTTTAATCTATACTGTACAAAGTGGAACAAAAGTGCATTCACGGAATTTATAAAATTTGAGGAGGAAAACATTCATGGTACAATTTGCAAGCAGAATGGATCTGCTGAAGGGCTCCGAGATCCGCGAGCTGCTGAAGCTCACCGCGCAGCCCGACATCATCTCCTTCGCCGGCGGTATGCCCGCTCCCGAGCTGTTCCCCGTTGAGCAGATGATGGAGGCCTCCATGGCCGTCCTGAAGGAGAATGGCCGCGCCGCTCTGCAGTATTCTTCTACCGAGGGCCTCCCCCGCCTGCGCGAGCAGATCGCTGAGCGTATGCTGGCAAAGAACAACATCCACACCGATAAGGATCACATTCTGGTGACCTCCGGCTCTCAGCAGGGTCTGGATTTCTCTGCCCGCGTGTTCCTGAACCCCGGCGACGTGGTGCTGCTGGAGAGCCCCTCCTATCTGGGCGCCGTCAACGCCTTCAAGGCCTGCGAGCCCAAGTTCATCGAAGTCCCCACCGACGACGGCGGCATGGTCATGTCCGAGCTGGAGAAGATCCTGGCCACCACCGAGCGCGTGAAGATGATCTACGTCATCCCCGATTTCCAGAACCCCACCGGTCGTACCTGGGACCTGGAGCGCCGTCATCAGTTCATGGACATCATCAACAAGTACGAGATCCCCGTGGTCGAGGATAACCCCTACGGCGAGCTGCGCTTCGAGGGCGAGTACATGCCCGCTCTGAAGAGCCTGGACACCAAGGGTCTGGTCATCTACCTGGGCACCTTCTCCAAGATCCTGGCTCCCGGCTACCGTCTGGGCTGGGTCTGCGCCGACGATGAGATCCTGGCCAAGTACAACTTCATGGAGCAGGCAGCCTCCCTGCAGGCTTCCACCATCGGCCAGATGGAGACCTCCAAGTGGATCGACATGTTCGATCTGGATGCCCACGTCAACACCATCCGCGAGTGCTACAAGAAGCGCCGCGCCGTGATGCTGGAGACGCTGGCCAAGGAGCTGCCCGAGCCCTGCACCTTCACCCGTCCCGAGGGCGGTCTGTTCGCATGGGTCGTGCTGCCCGAGTACATGAACGCCAAGGACCTGCAGATGAAGTGCCTTGAGAAGAAGGTCGCCTTCGTTCCCGGCGGTTCCTTCTTCCCCAACGGCGGCCACGAGAACACCCTGCGTCTGAACTACTCCTGCATGCCTGAGGAGAAGATCGTTCAGGGCATCACCGCTCTGTGCCAGACCATCCGGGAGAACCTGAAATAAGCAAGGAGACACTGCATCCATGAAAGACGTCAAAGTGCTCATCGGCAACTACGGCAGCGGTAAGAGCGAACTGGCTCTGAACTTCGCTATGCAGGCAGCCGCCCGCGGCGAAAGAACGGAGCTGCTGGATCTGGATATGGTGAACACCTACTTCCGGCTGACCGAGCGGGGCAAGATGGTGGAACAGAAGGAGATCCGGCTGGTCTCCCCCAACTTCGCTTGCTCCGGTATCGAGACGCTCTCCCTCCCCGCCGAGGTGTCATCCGCCTTTGTACTGGATTGGGATACGGTCATTTTCGATGTGGGCGGCGACGATGTGGGCGCCACGGCGCTGGGCCGCTACCATCAGGACTTTATGGCACTGGAGCCGGGTGCGCTCGAGGTGCTGAATGTGGTGAATATCCGACGTCCTCTTGCCAGCACGGTGGAGAAGATCCACCGGCTGCAGGAGGGCATGCAGGCCCACGCCCGACTGCAGATCACCGGCATGATCAACAACACCAATCTGGCCACCATGACCAGTGCCGATGATCTGTGGGACGGCTATGAGGTGCTGCGGCAGGTGGTCGACCTGACCGGCATCCCCGTGGCCTATACCACCGGCAAGAAGGAGTTTCTGGACGCCTTTCTGGCCCGCGACCCGGATCCGAAATATGTGGGAAAGCCCGTGGCCATCGACGTGTACATGCACCGCGACTGGGATTCCTACATCGAGTATGGACTGAACACCAAGAACCCGCACAAGGATATGTATTAAACCCCGCATACCTCCCCTTTCCGGGGGTAGTAGATACAAACAGCAAGAGGAAAATGAGGAAAAGAGGTGTAGAGAGTGGTAAGAGTTACCATCGACGAAAACCTGTGCAAGGGCTGCGGCCTGTGCGCACGAGCCTGTCCCAAGCACATCATCGAGTTGTCCAAGACTCGCATCAACGCTAAGGGCTATCATCCGGCGGAGGTCATCAACATGGAAGCCTGCATCGGCTGTACTTCCTGCGCCCGCACCTGCCCTGATGTGGTAATCCGTATTGAAAAAGACTAAGGAGGAAAAAACATGGCTTTGACTCTTATGAAGGGTAGCGAAGCTATTGCGGAAGCCGCCATTCGTGCCGGCGCACGCTATTTCTTCGGTTACCCCATCACTCCGCAGACGGAGATCCCCGAGTACATGTCCGCCCGTATGCCCGAGATCGGCGGCTGCTTCCTGCAGGCCGAGAGCGAAGTGGCGGCGATCAACATGGTGTACGGCGCTGCCGGTACCGGCGCCCGCGTCATCACCTCTTCTTCCAGCCCCGGCGTGTCCCTGAAGCAGGAGGGCATCTCCTACTGCGCAG
>OIXG01000269.1_pt1 | contig 66012 bp, 49 predicted proteins | sample 1587731 | NCBI WGS metagenome assembly OIXG01 (sample SAMEA3888908, study PRJEB22519) | human gut metagenome | biome: human gut; feature: human-associated habitat; material: faeces | place: Denmark | collected 2010 | reverse complement strand
CGTTTGCGGGATCCTCCAGCTCCAGACCTTCATGGCTGATGTGCCAGATGTTACGGTCGCGGCTGTAGCTGGAATCTGCAGAGAAAGGAAGGTGAATGCCGTGAGCCTGGCAGTATTCGATTTCGGATTCCCGGGAATCCATGGTCCACTTATCGTTTCTCCATGCAGCAATGATCTTTAAATCAGGAGCCAGGGCTTTGATGCCGAGCTCGAAACGGATTTGGTCGTTGCCCTTGCCGGTAGCGCCGTGGCAGATTGCGGTAGCGCCCTCTTTGCGGGCAACCTCAACCAGCTTCTTTGCGATCAGCGGACGTGCCATAGAGGTGCCCAGCAGGTATTTGTTTTCGTAAACAGCATGTGCCTGTACGCAGGGAACAATGTATTCGTCGCACAGTTCGTCATTTACATCGAGGATATATAATTTGGAAGCACCGCAGGAGATTGCTCTTTCTTCCAGACCGTCCAGCTCTTCTTCCTGTCCGCAGTCGATGCAGACGCAGATAACTTCGTAGTCGAAATTCTCTTTCAGCCACGGAATGATGGCTGTGGTATCCAGACCGCCGGAATACGCTAAAATAACTTTTTCTTTCATGATAATTACTCCTCCATATGCTGTGTTTGATTTTTCTTTCAAGCTGTGTCAAGATAAGGATGGAAGCATCCGTTCCCGACTGATTGAAATTACTATACACCCGGATGCGAATGAATGCAAGTGTAAATTTATGCAAATTGTAAATATTTTATTCATGAAAATGAAATATATTCCAAAAATACTTGAATATTATGCATAAATGCAGTATGATTATGCAATGTTAAGGAGGAAAAGGAAATGATTCGGGTTGGAATTATCGGAGCGACCGGCTATGCCGGCGGGGAGCTGGTCCGTCTTTTATACGGGCATAAAGATGTAGAAATCAAATGGTACGGATCCAGAAGCTATGTGGATCAGAAATATGCGTCTGTTTATCAGAATATGTTTCAGATTGTAGAGGATGTTTGTAAGGATGATAATTTAAAGCAGCTGGCAAAAGAGGTCGATGTGATCTTTACCGCGACGCCCCAGGGCTTCCTGGCAGGAGTTCTGGATGAGGAAATCCTTTCCAATACAAAGGTGATCGATCTGAGTGCGGATTTTCGGATCAAGGACGTTGCTACTTATGAAAAGTGGTATGGAATCGAACATAAATCTCCGCAGTTTATTCCGGAAGCGGTTTACGGTCTGTGTGAAAGAAACCGTGAGGCGATCAAACAGGCTCGTCTGGTAGCAAATCCGGGCTGTTATCCCACCTGCTCCATTACTTCGATCTTTCCGCTGGCAGCAGAGGGACTGATCGATATGGATACGCTGATTATTGATGCAAAGAGCGGTACCTCCGGGGCAGGGCGTAGTGCAAAGGTTGCAAACCTGTACTGTGAGGTGAATGAAAATATCAAGGCATACGGCGTTGCGAGCCATCGCCACACGCCGGAGATCGAGGAGCAGCTGTCCTATGCGGCAGGCTGTCCGGTTGTGCTGAACTTTACGCCGCATCTGGTTCCGATGAACCGTGGAATTCTGGTGACGGCTTATGCTTCCTTAAAAGAAGTGAAAAAGCCGGACGGAAGCCTTGGACTGCCGGATGCTGCAATGATTCGGGCAGCCTATGACAAATATTATCAGGATGAGAAGTTTGTGCGCGTGCTGCCGGAGGGTGTGTGCCCGGAAACGAAGTGGGTAGAGGGCAGCAATTTTGTAGATGTGAACGTTAAGGTCGATCCGCGGACGAAGCGTGTGATTATGATGGGTGCCATGGATAATCTGGTGAAAGGCGCAGCAGGACAGGCGGTGCAGAATATGAATCTGATGTTTGGGCTGGAGGAGTCCGAGGGGCTGGATCTTGTGCCGATGTTCCCGTAAGGGATGGTGGATTCCCGGCAGACTTTGACTGCCCCGGCAGCCGACTGCATTGCGTCCCCGGGATTTGCGCGCTGAAACTTTTATGCAAAAGCGCGTCGGCTTCCTAAGGGCGCACCTCACGTCCGAAACTTGCAGGCATGGTGGTAGGTTTTTGGCTGCTTTGGCGGTTGTGCATGCCTGCTTCGGACAGTCGGACGTTCGGTGCCGGAAGCCTGTGCGTTTTTGCAAAAGTTTCGCTTGCAAATCAAGGGGACGCAATTGCAGTCGGCAGCCGGGGCTGGCAATCAGTCTGCGCGGTGAGGCCTGGTTGCCTGCGGCAACAGCGGCCTGTGAGGTAGGGCTGAGTTTGTGTGGGCTGGTCGCCGTAGGCGACTTTGCCCTGTTGGGGTAAAAAGGTCTTGATTTTCCATGGAGTTGTTTGTAAAATCTAGGGTTAGAGAATTTTTGTGCTTTAAAATGGCTTTGAGGATTGAGGTGTTTTGGATGGCTGTCGGGCAGGAGTTGGTGGTGCATCCTTTTTCGCCGGTGGTGGACGGGCATTCCAGAGTGTTGATTTTAGGAAGTCTGCCGTCGGTGAAGTCGAGGGAGAATCATTTTTATTACGGGCATCCGCAGAACCGGTTTTGGAAGGTTTTAGCGGGGGTGTGTCAGGCGGAGGTTCCGGTGTCGGTGGAGGAGAAAAAGGCTTTTTTGCTGGCAAACGGGATCGCTGTGTGGGATGTGATCGCTTCCTGTCGGATTGTAGGGTCTTCGGACAGCTCCATCCGGGATGTGGCAGCAAACGATGTGGCCGGGCTTTTGCAGGATTCCAGAATTGAGGCGGTGTTTTGCAACGGCGCAAAGTCATGGGAGTTATATCACAGGTATTGTGAGAAGGCATGTCAGCGGGAAGCGGAGAAGCTTCCCTCCACGTCGCCGGCGAATGCGGCATGGTCGCCTGAACGGCTGATAAAAAGCTGGGGCGAGGCGCTTTTGCCTTATGTTGGCCCCGGCAGGAAAGGATAAATAACAATGGTTACAGTGCGCAGCATGCAAATAGAGGATTATGATCAGGTATACGCCCTTTGGATGACGATTCACGGGTTTTCGATCCGGACGATCGACGATTCCAGAGAAGGGGTGGAGCGGTTTTTGAAGCGAAATCCCGGAATCAGCGTAGTCGCGGAGATGGACGGCAGAGTGGTCGGCGCGATTTTGTGCGGGCATGACGGGCGCAGAGGCTGTCTGTATCACGTCTGTGTGCATGAGGATTACCGGATGCATGGGATCGGCAGGGCGATGGTGGTGCACTGTATGAATGCGCTGCAGCAGGAGGGCATCAATAAGGTATCCCTGATCGCGTTTACGAAAAATGATATCGGAAACGCCTTCTGGAAGCAGATCGGCTGGACGAAGCGCGAAGATTTAAATTATTACGATTTTGTTTTAAATCAGAAAAATATCGAAAATTTCAACGCATGAGCGGGCAAAAGATACTGCTCAATCTGACATAAAAAGAAAGGCAGGAGGAACATATGGAGATCATTACAGGCGGCGTAACCGCGGCAAAGGGATTTTTGGCAGCCGGCGTAGAGGCCGGGATCAAGTATCAGAACAGAAAAGATATGGCAATGGTGTATTCCAAAACGCCGTGTCGCGCAGCGGGCGTGTTTACGACGAATGTAGTAAAAGCGGCTCCTGTTTTATGGGATAAGGAAGTCGTAGAGAGCGAGTGGGAAGCTCAGGCGATCGTTGTAAACTCCGGCATCGCAAATGCGTGTACCGGAAAGCTCGGCTATGAATATTGCAGGGAGACGGCAGGAGCGGCAGCAGATGCGCTGGAGATTTCTCCTCAGAGCGTCCTGATTTGTTCGACCGGTGTCATCGGTATGCAGCTTCCGATGGAAAAAATGACCGAAGGTGTGCGTATGCTGGCAAAGGCGATCAAGCCCGGAGAAGAGGCAGGAACCGATGCGGCAAAGGCGATTATGACAACGGATACCCGCAACAAGCAGGTTGCAGTAAAGGTGACGATTGGTGGAAAAGAAGTAACCATCGGCGGCATGTGCAAAGGCTCCGGCATGATTCATCCGAATATGTGCACAATGCTCGCATTTGTGACAACGGATGTGAATATCTCCAAAAAGCTTCTGCAGGAGGCACTGAGCGCTGACGTGCAGGATACCTTCAACATGGTTTCCGTAGACGGCGATACCTCGACGAACGATACGCTGCTTGTGCTGGCAAACGGCCAGGCGGGAAACCCTGAAATCACGGAAAAGGGCGCGGATTACGATACGTTTGTGGAAGCGCTTCATTATGTCAATGAGACGCTGGCGAAGAAGATCGCAGGCGACGGCGAGGGCGCAACCGCGCTGTTCGAGGTAAAGGTCATTCATGCGGATAATAAGGAAGATGCAAAGACCCTGGCAAAATCGGTCATCACCTCCAGCCTGACAAAGGCAGCCTTGTTTGGACACGATGCGAACTGGGGACGGATTCTGTGTGCGCTGGGCTATTCCGGGGCAAAATTCGATCCCGAGGCGATAGAACTGTATCTGGAAAGCAGCGCCGGAAAGATCCTGATCTTCAAGGATGGTATGGCGGCAGATTACAGCGAGGAAGAAGCAACCCGGATCCTGTCCTGCTCCGAGGTGACTGCGCTTGTGGATATGAAGATGGGTGAGGCAAAAGCGACAGCCTGGGGCTGTGACTTAACCTACGATTATGTCAAGATTAACGCGGACTACCGCAGCTGACGCGAACCGGCGTTAGAACGATAAAACAGTCTCACAGCGCCGCAAAAGGAAACGTGCGCAGAAATGGGAGGAAAAAGTGGAAAAACCGGAAATGGAACAGATCATGAAAAAAGCGGAGGTGCTGATTGAAGCACTCCCCTATATCCAGAAATTCAACCGGAAAATTATCGTGGTAAAATACGGCGGCAGCGCCATGAGCAATGAAGAGCTGCAGAAAAACGTCATCAAGGACGTGACGCTGTTAAAGCTGGTAGGTTTTAAGCCGATCATCGTACACGGCGGCGGCAAGGCCATCAGCAAATGGGTGGCAAAAGCCGGCAAGGAGCCTGTTTTTGTCAACGGATTGCGCGTGACGGACGCTGAAACGATGGAAATCGCGGAAATGGTGCTGGGGCGCGTCAACAAAAATCTGGTTGCCATGGTACAGGAGCTTGGCGTACCCGCAGCTGGCATCAGCGGCAAGGACGGCGGTCTTCTGCAGGTGGAAAAGAAATATTCCGATGGGAAGGATATCGGCTTTGTCGGCGATGTGACCAAAGTAAATCCCAAGATTTTATATGATCTGATCGACCGCGATTACCTTCCGATCGTAGCTCCGGTGGGCATGGATGAAAATTGCGAGACCTATAATATCAATGCAGACGACGCAGCGTGCGCGATCGCAAGGGCGGTCGGCGCGGACAAGCTCGTGTTCCTGACGGACGTAGAAGGTCTGTACAAGGACTTTTCTGATAAATCCTCTTTCATCTCCCGCATTACAGCAAGCGACGCGGAAGCGCTTGTCAGCAGCGGCGAGATCGGCGGCGGCATGCTGCCGAAGTTAAACAACTGTACGGCGGCGGTCAAAGGCGGCGTCAACCGGGTACATATCCTGGACGGCAGAATCCCCCACTGTCTGCTTTTGGAAATTTTTACAGATCATGGGATCGGAACGGCGATTGTCGGAGACGATGAGCAGGTTTAAAGCAGTGCAAAGCACCTTCGGCACAAAGTGCCTGCGGAATGGAGGAAACATGGGTGAATTGATGCAGCAGTATATCGACGAAGCCGAGCAGGATCTTCTGCATACCTATAATCGGTATCAGGTCGTTCTGGATCGCGGCGACGGCGTATCTTTATATGATATAGAAGGAAAACGGTATTTGGATTTTGTGGCTGGTATTGCGGTGTTTGCCCTCGGCTATCATAATGCCGGGTACAATGATGCGCTGAAGGCGCAGATCGACAAGGTCATCCACACCTCGAATTATTATTACAATGTTCCTGCGGTGGAAGCGGCAAGACATCTGAAAAAGGTTTCCCGGATGGACCGCGTGTTCTTCACCAACAGCGGTGCGGAAGCGATCGAGGGCGCGATCAAGGCGGCGCGGAAATATGCTTATTTAAAAGACGGCACGACGGATCATGAGATCATTGCCATGAACCATTCGTTCCACGGTCGGACGATGGGAGCACTGTCGGTAACCGGCAATCCGCATTATAGAGAGGCATTTGAGCCAGGAATCGGCAATATCCGGTTTGCCGACCTCAACGATTTTGACAGCGTGCTGGCATGTGTGAATGACAAGACGTGCGCAATTTTGCTGGAAACCGTGCAGGGAGAAGGCGGAATTTATCCGGTACAGGAGGACTTTCTGAAAAAAGTGCGCGCGCTGTGCGATGAAAAGGATATCCTGCTGATTCTGGATGAAATCCAGTGCGGCATGGGACGAACCGGCTATTGGTATGCGTGGCAGAAATACGGCGTAAAGCCGGATATCATGACGACGGCAAAAGCCCTTGGCTGCGGTGTTCCGGTGGGTGCATTTTTAATGACGGAAAAGGTCGGACAGCATTCGCTTACGGCAGGCGACCATGGTACGACCTACGGCGGCAATCCGCTGGCATGTGCAGCCGTGGCAAAGGTGCTGGAGCTGTTTGAAGAAAACAATATTCTGGAGCATGTGCAGGAGGTGTCAGCTTATCTGGAAGAAAAGCTGGACAGCCTGGCAGCAAAATATGATTTTATCACGGACAGAAGAGGCATGGGACTGATGCAGGGACTTGTCTTTGACCGTCCGGTTGCGCCGCTGATCAACGCAGCGCTGGAAAACGGTCTGATTCTGATCAATGCGGGAACCAATATTATCCGCTTCGTTCCGCCTCTTGTCATCACCGACGCAGATGTGGATGAAATGATCGAAATTCTGGATTCGTGCCTGAAAACGTTTCAGGAGCAAAACGCGTAGCTGCCGGGAAACGGCAGCGCGGCAAAAAAGAAAGAAATGGAGAGGAACATGTCTTTTTACCCAAAACTGATCGGGGCGGTCTGCGGTGTCTGTGCTGCGGGGGCTTTGATTTATGCGGGCGTTTCTGCCCTGGATAAGGCAGGCGTTTCTGCGGACGGTATTCTGTCGTCCAAACCGACGCTGACGGTGTGGTATACCGAGGAAAAACTGGAGGATTATCTTTCCGCGATGGCGCTTGAATATCAGGATGCGACCGGCGTGCGTGTTGTTCCGGTTTTGAAAAGCGGTCTGGAATATCTCGAGGCAGTAAACGACGCTTCCATCGCAGAGGAGTCGATGCCGGATGTTTACCTGATCAGCAATGACGGACTGGAAAAAGCGTACCTTGCCGGGCTGGCGGTAAATGTGAAGGATCAGAATGCTGTCCTGAATACCGAAAATTTCCCGCAGACTGCACTGGACGCCGTGACCTATCAGGGACATGCGGTTGCTTATCCGCTGTATTTTGAAACCAGCGCGCTTGTATACAACCAGACGTATCTGGAGCAGGCGGCGGCAGAGCTGGAAACGGACGAGGTGTCCCTGATTCCGAAAACGATTGATGATATCCGGAATTTTGCGGATGAGTACAACGCGCCGGAAACGGTAGAATCGGTTTTCCGATGGGATGTATCTGATTTTTTCTATAATTATTTCTTTGCAGGAAATTATATCACCGTCGGCGGAAGCTGCGGGGATGATTCGTCCCGGATCAACATCTATAATCAGGATGCGGTTTACGGGCTTGCGGCGTACCAGAAGCTGAGTCAGTTTTTCTCGATCGATGCGGCGACTTCGAGCTACGATCAGGTTGTGCAGGATTTTTTGGATGGAAAGCTGGTTTATACGATCGCGACCACCGATATTCTGGATCGGGTTGCGCAGGCGAAGGCAGACGGAAGCTTTGCGTGGGAATACGGCGCAGCGTCCCTGCCGGATATCAGTGAAACGGTTTGCTCCCGCGGTATTTCCGTGACCGGAAGCGTTGTTGTAAACGGCTACGGCAAGCATCAGGACGAGGCGGATAATTTCGCAGCATGGCTTTGCACGGACAGCGCGGATAAGCTGTTTGACCGCAGTACCCTTGTGCCTGCCAAAAAGAGCGCAGCGCAGCAGACGGAGGAGATGGCAGCGTTCTGGCAGGAATACAGCCAGACGGTTCCGGTGCCGAAGCTGATGGCGACTGCGAATTTCTGGGTACAGATGGAGATCGCGGAGACGAAAATCTGGGAGGGAGAAAACGTTTCGGACGTTTTAAAAGACCTTTCGGAAAAAATCATGACACAGGTAACCGGCACGCAGTACGTGGAAGAAGAATATATCGAAGTGCCTACGGAGACTCAAATCGATTACGCCGAGGGCGAAGAAGAATAAGAACTTGTATAAAAATCCAACCATAACGCATACTGTATTTCATACCGGACGCTGTCAGGGCGGACGGAAGAAGGAGGCTTGCAGGATGGTTGGATTTTTGATTGCAGTTTTATCCGGGGTTCTGATGAGCGTGCAGGGCATTTTCAATACACAGGTCACAAAAGCGTCGAGCATCTGGTCTGCGAATGTGTTTGTGCAGGCGACGGCGCTGCTGTCGTGCCTGGCAGTTTGGCTTGCAGCGGACCGGTCGAATCTGTTTGCCGTGTTTAGGAGCGAGCCGAAGTACCTGCTGCTTGGCGGCGTACTCGGCGCCGGGATTACCTGGACAGTGATTAAGGCGATGGCGATGCTTGGACCTGCAAGGGCGGTTCTGTTTATCGTGGTGGCGCAGATCGCGGCGGCGTACCTTGTGGAGCTGTTTGGGCTGTTCGGCGTTGAAAAAGCAGCGTGGGAGTGGAGAAAGGCGATCGGACTTGCTGTAGCGGCTGTCGGAATTGCCGTTTTTCAGTGGAAATAGCGCCCGGAATATGCTATCCTACCAGTAGTGAGAGGTCTGCAGAAGAAGCTGGATTTTGGTATCTGCGGCCATGAAATACAAGAGAGGATGTGTATTTGATTGTCTTATCAGACGTTATTTTTACAGCAGTCTTATCGGGACTGTACGAAACAGTATGAGGAAATTCTGCACAACCCGAACCTGCCGTTGTGGGATTATGTGGTGCTGACGGCTTCGAACGAGGCTCAGGCTCAGGCATATCGTGCGCAGATTTCCTACCGCTTAAAACATCAGATGCTTCCGGAAAAGACGCACTATGCGGTGCTGCCCGATCCGGACGGCAAGCGCGTCGGAAGCGGCGGCGCAACTTTAAATGTGCTGCGGTATATCCGGGAGCATGCGGCGGGTAAGCAGAGTCCGGCTGCTGTGCCGCATGGCGCAGTGCAGGGTGACGGCGCAGCAGAGAGCAGGCAGTTCGCGTCTGCGCAGCCCGGCGAAGCAGCTTGCCACGCCTTTGACGGCAAGCGTATTCTGGTCATCCATTCCGGCGGGGACAGTAAGCGCGTGCCCCAGTATTCCGCCTGCGGCAAGCTCTTTTCCCCCGTGCCGCGGATTCTTCCAAACGGCCGCAGGTCGACGCTGTTCGACGAATTTATGATTGCCATGTGCGGTGTTGCGGCGCGGATGAACGCCGGAATGCTCGTCTGCTCCGGGGATGTGCTGCTGCTGTTTAACCCGCTTCAGATCGATTTTTACGGAAAAGGCGCTGCAGCGCTGTCGATCAAGGAGCCTGCAGAAATCGGCAAAAACCACGGTGTATACAGACGGGACAGGGAAGGAAATGTCGGCGGATTTTTACATAAAAAGACCGTAGAGCAGCTGCACGAAATGGGTGCGGTGGACGAGCACGGGCATGTGGATATCGACACCGGTGCGGTTATGATGAGCGTAGACCTGCTCAATTCCCTTTACAGCCTGATTGACACAGAGGAAAAGTTTGCCGCCTGTGTCAACGAACAGGCGCGGCTTTCGTTTTATGCGGACTTTCTGTATCCACTGGCGTCGAATTCCACCCTGGAGCAGTATTATCAAGAGACGCCCGAGGGTGAGTTTACACCGGAGCTGAGAGCCTGCCGGGAAAAAATCTGGGCGGCGCTGCATCCCTATCAGATGAAGCTGATCCGGATGTCACCGGCGGCATTTATCCATTTTGGGACAACCCGGGAGCTGCTGCATCTGATGACGGAGGGGATGGAGCAATTTACGCATCTGGGCTGGCAGGCGCGGATCAACACCAACAGTCAGGAAAAAAGCTATGGAGCTGGCAACAGCTATATCAGCCTGCGTGCAGACGTTGGCGCGGGAAGCTATATCGAGGACAGCTATTTGCATCACGGTACGGTTGTGGGGGAGCGCTGCGTGATCTCCGGCGTGACGCTGGACGGACAGAGCGTTCCGGCGGATACGGTACTGCATGGGCTAAAGCTGCAGGACGGCAGGTTTGTTGTCCGGATGTACGGCGTTTGCGACAATCCGAAGGAAGCGGCATTATTTGGAAAAAAGATCGGCGAACCGTTGTGGACGGCGGCAGTTTATCCGATTCGAAATACGATTCAGGAAGCAGTATCTGCGACACTGCGTGCATATGAAGACGGTTTTCCAACACTGGAAGACGGGATTTCTTTAAAGGACAGCTTCAACCAGGCGGATGTGACGGCGATTCTGCCCTGGCAGGATAAGCTGGAGGATAAGGTAAAAATCGAATCCCTGTTGGAGGCCATCGACAAAAAGGACAATCTCCATGAGGCAGTGAAGGTGTTCAACGGGGAGATCAATGCGCGTGTAATCCGGCAGCTTTGCGGTCTGGCGGAAAAGCTGGACGAACAGGAGCTGTTTGAATTTTCCCGGAAAATCCGGATTTATTATGCGCTGTCCTGTCTGACGAAGCAGGATAAGTATCTTGACCTGTGCCTGGATACGATCCGAAACGCGATTCTTGTCGGGGCGGTGGCAGGGCTTTCCTACGATCCGACGGCAAAAATGGAGCAGGAGGAAGTGGTGGTACGCCTGCCCGTGCGCGTCAACTGGGGCGGCGGCTGGAGCGATACGCCTCCATATTGCATGGAGCACGGCGGAACGGTGCTGAATGCGGCGGTGAAGCTGGACGGACAAAATCCTGTCGAGGCAGTTGTGAAAAAGATTCCGGGCAATCAGATCGTGCTGGCCAGCGCGGACAGCGGTGCAGAGCAGGCATTTTCTGAAATCAGTCAGCTGCAGGATTCCAGCAATCCTTACGATCCCTTTGCCCTGCATAAGGCGGCGCTGATCGCCTGCGGTATCATTCCGTACCGGGAGCAGATTTCTGTCGAAGAGGTGACAAAAAATCTCGGCAGCGGACTCTATTTGTCCACACAGGTGATTCATATCCCGAGAGGCAGCGGCCTCGGTACGTCCTCGATTCTTGCGGGCGCATGTGTCAAGGCGATTTACCGGATGCTCGGAAAGGAGCTGTCCCAGGAGGAGCTGTACAACCGGGTCCTGTGCATGGAGCAGATTATGTCCACGGGCGGCGGCTGGCAGGACCAGGTGGGCGGGCTTGCGCCTGGAATCAAAATGGTGACCAGCGATGCAGCGATTGTACAGGAAATCGGCTGCAGTCCATGCAGCATCAGCACAGAGACGCTGCAGGAGTTAAACGAGCGATTCTGCCTGATTTATTCCGGACAGCGCAGGCTTGCAAGAAACCTGCTGCGCGATATTGTAAGCCGCTATGTGAGCGGTAACCCGGATACGGTGGAGGTACTTTATGAGATCCAGCGGATAGCGGTTTTGATGCGCTTTGAGCTGGAAAAGGGAAATGTAGACGGCTTTGCACAGCTCCTGAACCAGCACTGGGAGCTTTCCAGACGGCTGGATGGCGGCTGTACCAATACCTGTATTGATATGATCTTTAGCTCCGTGGAGGATCTGATCGACGGAAAGATGATCTGCGGTGCAGGCGGCGGAGGCTTTTTACAGGTTATCCTGAAAAAAGGCGTGACTGTGGAACAGGTGCAGAAGCGTCTGAGAGAGGTATTCCAGGACAGCGGCGTGGAGGTATGGCGCTGCAGCCTGGTGTGATGACAGCGCGTGCGGCGAAAATACGGCGTGGCAGGCGCGCTGCTGCAGAATAAGTTTAAGGGGATATTCGATATGTTGAAGGGAATTTCACCACTGATTTCACCGGAGCTGTTAAAAGTTCTTGATGAAATGGGACACGGAGACGAGATCGTGCTGGCGGATGCGAACTTTCCGTCCAGCAGCATCGGACAACGGGTGATCCGTGCGGATGGAATCGGTACGGCAGAGCTTTTGGCGGCGATTTTGCCGTTGTTTCCGCTGGATCAGTACGATCCCGAGCATTTCGTCCTGATGGAGGTCGTGCCGGGAGATACGGTTGTACCGGTGATCTGGGAGGCTTATAAGGCTCTCCTGAACTATTATGAGCCGGAAACAGAGGTGCATAAGATCGAGCGGTTTGCCTATTACGAGCGCGCCAAAAAGGCGTACTGCGTGGTAGCGACCGGAGAAAAAGCTCAGTATGCCAACATTATTTTGAAAAAAGGTGTTGTGAAGTAGGGGCTGGAAAAAGATTGGCTGTGCAGGCTTGAAGATTTTTCCAGAAAAAGAAAAGGGGATTGACGCTGGGCGTCAGTCCCCTTTTGAAAGCGGTATTGTACTTTTTTGTAACTGTTCAGGTATGCGCTGTAAGCGCGTTAGTTTGCATTTCCATCATCGACAGGGACATTGTCGGCTGCGCTGCCGTCGGAAGACGGTGCAGCTGCGGCAGACTGTGTCTGGACAGAGGTTTGTGCGGCATTTAACTGATTGATCTGTGCGTTGAGGCTGTCGATGCGGCTCTGTGCCTCGTCAACAGCGCTCTGTGCAGCCGCTTTTGCATTGTCATCGGCAGCCGCTGCAAGCGCTTGATCTGCAATCGCCTTATCCTCTACTGCGGTCTGGAGCTGCTGCTGCAGGCTTACGAGCAGAGCTTCGTACTGTGCAGAGTTGCTGCGCAGCTGAAGCTCGAGCCGTTCCTGCTCGATGATCTGATCTGCACCGGGGGTTGTCATGAAGACGGAGCTGTGCTCGCAGACCCTCTGGGAATCCTCGGAGGTCACCTGACCGGTCAGGATACGTTCGTTTTCCGGAAGCATTTCCAGAGTACCCTCCGTTGCAAAGGGGCAGGCATCTGCTGCGGGCAGACCGCTGTAGGCACAGACACTACCCTGATAGTGTACGTCACAGGTTTCTGTCGGAACCGTATCTACAGCAAAATATTCGGTCTTTAAGGTTTCACCGCAGAGTGCGGTGGGCAGCTTGCCGGACTTTGCGCAGACAGTCTGTGCGACGATATCGGCAGGCTGAGAGAAGGATTTGTTTTCCAGACCTTCGTGCACCTGGCTCATGACTGCTTTCCAGAGCTTCTTTGCAAGGCTTCGTTCTTCGCCCTTGCGCAGCTTTGTGTTGTTGTCATAACCTGTCCAGGTCGTACAGGTGTAGTACGGTGTGTAGCCGGAGAACCAGATATCGTTATAATCGGACGTCGTACCGGTTTTACCGGCGATGGACATGCCGCCGAAGTTGACAGCAGTACCGGTACCGGAGGTGACAACATCCTGCATTGCGCTCGTTAAGAGGAATGCGGTGGAGGGCTTGATGACCTGCGTACCCTCGGTGCTGGTGTTATCCAAAATAACGTTGCCGTCGTGATCTTTTACAATCGTATACAGCTTGGGTCTGATATACTGCCCGCCGTTTGCGATGGTGGCATAGGAGGCGTTTAATTCGATGTTTTTTACACCGTATGTGATACCTCCAAGGGCGAGGGCCTGCTGGACGTCGGAGAAAATCTTGCCGTTTTTCTCTACGCCGTCTACCAGCGTGGTAAAGCCGAATTTCTGTAAATATTCATAGCCCAGACGGGGGGTGATTTGCGTCAGGACCTTTACCGTAACGATATTTAAGGAGTCCCGGATACCATCCCGCAGGGAACAGATGCCGCGGTAGCCGCTGGAATACCAGTTGGATACCGGTCTGCCATTGTCATAGTTGAAGGGACCGTCGACCTCGACATCCGCGAGAGTCATGCCGGCGCTGTCCAGCGCGGGTGCATAGGTGGAGACGATCTTAAAGGTGGAACCCGGCTGACGAACCGCATCGGTGGAGCGGTTCAGGGTCAGGTTTCCTTCCTTGGTGCCGCGGCCGCCGATCATGGCAACGACATAGCCCGTGGACTGATCCTCGATCGTTAAGGAAATCTGGGGCTGGGGCGTCAGGGTGATGGATTCGCCGATAATTTCCGCACTGTCGGGAATCGTAGCAGCCTTATAAGCCTCGATCGCTTCATTCGCCTCTTCCTGAGAGCTGTACAGGAGGTTGAAGTTTTTGTCGCCGTTTTCCTGATAATAGGATTTGTACTTTTCCGAGCTGATGTTGACGATGCCGCCTTCTTCCTCAGAATCAGGATCGCGGTAGGTCAGCTGGTAGCTTAGCAGCCAGCGCATGCCGTCCGGATAGAGGGATTCGTCAGAAGCAACGGAGTCACAGATCGCCTGAATATCGGGATCCATGGCGGAGAAAATGCTCAGACCGCCGGAATAAACCATGACGTAAGCCTGGGTTTCCGTATAGCCGGCTGCGATCAGGTCTTCGGTTACGGCTTCTTTGACTGCATCCGCATAGTAAGAGTCTACGGAAGAATCTCCGCCGACTTCGAGGTTAGCGGTCTGGATTCTGCGGTATAAGCTGTCAGTATCCGATTCCGCCTCGTCGTACTGCGCCTGTGTGATATAGCCCTGCTCAAGCATGTTGGTCAGCACCTTTTCACGGCGATCCTGGTTTTTGTCAGGATGGGTCAGCGGATTATACTTGGACGGGTTCTGGGTGATTCCGGCGATGGTCGCGCATTCGGAAAGGCTTAACTCCCAGACGTTTTTGTTGAAATAACGCTTGGAGGCAGCCTGTACGCCCAGCGTGTTCTGCCCCAGGTTGATCGTGTTCATGTATTGTTCCAGGATCTTGGATTTGTCGTTGGTATCTTTTTCCAGCTGAATCGCAAGATACTGCTCCTGGACTTTTCGCTTGATTCGTTCGCCCAGCGTCTTTTCCTGAGTCCAGGTCGTCAGGACGGTATTTTTGATCAGCTGCTGGGTGATGGTGCTGGCACCCTCCTGCCGTTTGAAGCCGGTCTTTACGGCGGTTACGCCGGCACGGAGAATCCCCATGATGTCGATACCGTTGTGCTGGTAAAAACGCTCATCCTCGATGGCGACAAAGGCGTTTGCCAGATCGGTGGGAATCTGATCCATCGTAACGGGGACACGGTTGGAGTCCTCGGCGATCAGCTTCGCCATCTGGTTTCCCTTGCTGTCATAAATAAAGGAAGAGTATCGGGTGGGAGTTGCATCCTCCAGTGTGATGGTAGGTGCAGAATCTATAATCCCCTTGAAAACCCCCAGTCCGGCGCAGATGCCGATAATCCCGATTGCAATGACGCATAAAAGCAGCACCTTGGAAAAGGTGAGCAGGCATTTGCGTCCGAGCTTCGAAGATGTGGACTGGAGTGCTTTCTTTTTCTGTTTTACACTCTTTTTGCCATAATTCATGCAATGAAACCTCCTTGGTTTTGGACATTACCTCCCCTGATTATAGCAAAATCGGGCAGGTAAATAAAGGTTTTTCTGCCATATTAAGATATTGTTCACAAAAAGAAATGCTGTTATACTGGTTGGGAAGCGGGAAACGCCTGTCAGCGGACAGATGAGAAACCGCAGGGCAGCTGTAGAATGGAGAATTTTTATGGAAGAAAAAGAAACGGTCAGGGAGCCTTACCGGATGGTGCTGGAGGGCGGTCAGGCAGAGCTGGTGGAAAAAAAATCGCGCTTTATCGCAAACGTCCGTCCGGTCGAATCCGAAGCAGAGGCGGTTGCGTTTATTGATGAGATGAAGAAAAAATACTGGGACGCCCGGCATAATTGCTCGGCGTTTGTCATCGGCACGAAAGCGGAGCTGACGCGCTGCAGCGACGATGGAGAGCCCTCCGGGACGGCGGGACGTCCGATGCTGGAGGTGCTTTTAGGCGAGGGCGTAAGAAACGTCGCAGTCGTTGTGACACGGTATTTCGGCGGCGTGCTGCTGGGCACCGGCGGACTGGTGCGTGCCTATTCCGGCGCAGTAAAAGAAGGAATTGCCGCGTCCAAAATCGGGACGATGCGTTACGGCGTCCGTTTAAAAATCTGCACAGACTATAATGGAATCGGAAGGATTCAGTACATCCTGCGCCAGAACGGTCTGGAAGCGGAGGACACGGTTTATACGGATCAGGTGGAGCTGACGGTGCTGCTTGCGGCAGAGTGTGTGCCCGGATTGAAAAAAGAAATTACAGAGGCAACCGCAGCGAAGGCTGGCATCGAAGAGGTGGAGAAGCTGTATTTCGTGGCACCGGATGCGTAAGCAGTTGGGCGGCTGAACATAGTTGTAATAGAAATGGAGAATTGGGATGAAATTGATTTCATGGAATGTGAATGGGCTTCGCGCCTGTATGACAAAGGGCTTTATGGATTTTTTCAACGAGGCGGACGCCGATATTTTCTGCCTGCAGGAGACGAAACTTCAGGCGGGGCAGATCGAGATGGAGCTGCCGGGCTATGAACAGTTCTGGAATTATGCAGAGAAAAAGGGCTATTCCGGGACGGCGATTTTTACAAAGCAGAAACCTCTGTCGGTCGCATACGGCATTGGAATTGAGGAACACGATCACGAGGGCAGAGTAATCACGCTGGAATACCCGGACTATTACGTGGTTACAGTGTATACACCCAATTCCCAGGATGGTCTGGCACGGCTGGATTACCGTATGAAGTGGGAGGATGACTTTTTCACGTATTTGAAGAAGCTGGAAGCAAACAAGCCGGTGATTTTCTGCGGAGATTTAAATGTTGCGCACAAAGAAATTGATTTAAAGAACCCGAAAACCAACCGTAAAAACGCAGGCTTTACGGACGAAGAGCGCGCAAAGATGACAAAGCTGCAGGAGAATGGCTTTATCGATACGTTCCGGTATTTTTATCCGGATCAGGAGGGCATCTATTCCTGGTGGTCGTACCGCTTCCAGGCGCGCAGCAAAAATGCTGGATGGAGAATTGATTATTTTATGACGTCAGAAAGTTTGAAAGACAGACTGGAGGATGCGAAGATCGACACAACGGTTCTGGGATCGGATCACTGCCCGGTGGAGCTGATTTTGAAGGATTAAAAAGGAACCTTCTAAATTCCTTTCAGGAATTTAGAAGTAGCGCACCAAAAAATGGAACCTTTCAAATTTCCTTATGGAAATTTGAAAGTAGCGCAAAAAAGAGAGCCGCAAGGCTCTCTTTTTTGCGCTACTTGTTCTGGATTGCAGCACGCTTGCGCATGGTGTGATCCAGGATTTTTTTACGGATTCTGAGAGACTTGGGAGTTACCTCCAGAAGCTCGTCTGTGTCGATGAAGTCCAGTGCCTGCTCCAGGCTTAAAATGCGCGGAGGGGAAAGGCGCAGGGCATCGTCGGCGCTGGAAGAACGGGTGTTGGTCAGCTTCTTGGTTTTGCAGACGTTGACTTCGATGTCTTCACTGCGGCCGGTCTGACCGATAACCATTCCGGCGTAAACCTTTTCACCGGCTCCGATAAACAGTGTGCCGCGCTCCTGTGCATTGAACAGACCGTAGGTGATGGCATCGCCTGCCTCGAATGCGATCAGGGAGCCCTGCTTGCGGTACTGGATATCGCCCTTGTAAGGCGCATAGCTGTCAAATATAGCGTTCATGATACCGTTGCCCTTGGTGTCGGTCATGAACTCACCACGGTAGCCGATCAGACCGCGGGAAGGAATCATGAATTCCAGGCGGGTCGTGCCGCTGTGGCCGGGGGTCATGTTGACCAGTTCGCCCTTTCTCTGACCGAGCTTTTCGATAACGTTTCCGGCAAACTCTTCCGGAACATCGATATATACCTGCTCCATAGGCTCGAGCTTGTGACCCTTTTCATCATAATGGTACAGAACCTCAGCCTTGCTGACTGCAAACTCATAGCCCTCACGGCGCATGTTCTCGATCAGGACGGACAGATGCAGCTCGCCGCGTCCGGATACCTTAAAGCTATCGGTGGAATCTGTTTCTTCCACGCGAAGGGAAACGTCAGTATTTAATTCGCGGAACAGACGCTCTCTCAAATGACGGCTGGTGATGAATTTTCCTTCTTTGCCGGCAAGGGGAGAGTCGTTTACCATGAAGTACATTGCAATGGTAGGCTCGGAAATTTTCTGGAACGGAATTGCGTTGGGCGCATCGGGAGAGCAGAGCGTGTCTCCGATGTGCAGGTCTGCAATACCGGAAATTGCAACGATGGAGCCGATACCCGCCTCGCGGACTTCTACTTTATTCAAACCGTCAAACTCATAAAGCTTGCTGACCTTTACGCGCTTGGTGGAGTCGGGATCGTGATGGTTGACGATGACAACCTCCTGATTGACGGAAACCTTGCCATTATCCACTTTGCCGACGCCGATTCTGCCGACGTATTCGTTGTAGTCAATGGTACTGATCAACAGCTGCAGACCAGCATCCGGGTCGCCCTCGGGAGCAGGGATGTAGTCCAGGATCGTGTCGAACAGAGGCTTCATATCCTTATTTTTAACGGTCAGGTTCGTCGTCGCACTGCCGTTTTTCGCGGATGCGTAAACAAAGGGGCAATCCAGCTGCTCGTCAGTAGCATCCAGCTCTAAGAACAGCTCCAGAACTTCATCCTGTACTTCCAGCGGACGCGCTTCGGGACGGTCGCACTTGTTGATGCAGACGATAACGGGAAGCTGCAGTTCCAGGGCCTTGCGCAGAACGAAACGGGTCTGCGGCATGGGACCTTCGAATGCGTCTACAACGAGGATAACGCCGTTTACCATTTTCAGGACACGTTCTACCTCGCCGCCGAAATCGGCATGTCCGGGAGTGTCGATGATATTGATCTTTGTGCCGTTGTAGGTAACGGCTGTATTTTTAGAAAGGATGGTGATACCGCGTTCGCGCTCGATGGCATTGGAGTCCATCACGCGTTCTGCCACTTCCTGATTGGCACGGAACACACCGCTTTGCTTTAACAGCTCATCAACCAGTGTGGTTTTGCCGTGATCGACATGGGCGATAATGGCAACGTTTCTCACGTCTTCTCTTTTCTGTCTCATTTTTTCCTCACATTCCGCCGCCAAAGCGGCTTGTACTGCGGCATTCCGGCCGCGTATTTCATCATTTTCGGGTTTAAACGGTACAAGTATAGCACCGCTTTTTTTCTGATGCAACCATTAAAACGCCCAAAGAGCTGTTTTTCGACACAAAAATAAGGAAAAAACTGCCGGAAGCGGGCGCAGATGTCGGGAAAAGGAGAATTGTGCGCCTCCGTATATTCATAAATTAGGAAGAAACCCCATAAAATGGAATTACATGACAGGAAAAAATTCTTGTAACAAGAAGGGAGAACTTTAAAATGACAGATAAGGTAATTGAAAACAACCAGGCAGCAGTAATGGGCAAAATTATCAGCGGATTTACGTTTAGCCATGAGATTTTCGGTGAAGGCTTTTACATGATGGATGTGGAAGTCGCGCGGCTGAGCGAATCCTATGATATCATCCCGGTTATGGTATCGGAGCGCCTGATCGACGTGGATGCGAATTACGAGGGGGAATATGTAAGCATTTACGGACAGTTCCGTTCGTATAACCGCCATGAAGAACGCAGGAATAAGCTGATTTTATCTGTGTTTGCAAGGGAGATCACATTCGTGGATGAGTTGGAGGAAAGTGCGCGGACAAACCAGATTTATCTGGACGGTTATATCTGTAAGGAGCCGGTTTACCGTAAGACGCCGCTGGGTCGGGAGATCGCGGATGTGCTGCTGGCGGTCAACAGACCTTACGGAAAATCGGATTACATTCCCTGCATCTGTTGGGGCAGGAATGCCAGATATGCAGGCAGCTTTGAGGTTGGCGCCCATTGTGCGGTATGGGGACGGATCCAGAGCCGGGAATATATGAAAAAGCTTTCCGAGGATCAGCTGGAAAAGCGTATCGCTTATGAGGTATCGGTCAGCAAGCTGGAGCGGATGGACTGATATAGTTGCAGATTAGGGTAAGATATGCTAGAATATCGACATCATATGGTATATCTGCGGCATTAAATGTTTACGAAAAGACAAATCGGGAAAGGAATTCCGACTATGGGCAGAGTTCAGATTTTTACAGGGGACGGCTATGGAAAAACGATGGCGGCACTCGGGGAAGCGTTGATTGCTGCCGCATCCGGCAAACGTGTAGTAGTGATTCAGTTTTTGAAGGGGAGAGGCCTGACGGATTCTACATTTGAGCGGCAGCTGGAACCGGAGATCAAAATCTTCCGGTTTGAGAAATCGGATGCTGACTTTTTATCTCTTCCGGAAGACAAACAGAGGGAAGAAGCACAGAATATTCGAAATGGTATCTGCTTTGCGAGAAAGGTGCTGACCACTGGTCAATGCGACCTGTTGGTACTGGATGAGGTGCTGGGGCTTGTGGACTGCGGGATCGTGCAGGAGCAGGAGTTGAGAGAGCTGATCTTTCTGCGTAGCGCAGATACGGATGTGACATTGACCGGAATTCGGATGTGCGACAGCCTTTTGGGAATCGCTGATCATGTATCTGACATCGAACAAATTAAATAAAAACAGACCCGCGCTGGATGGAGCTTCTCTACAGCGCGGGTTTTGTTTTTCCCTGTTGATTGACAGTCAGGGCGCGGGGTGCTATGATAATTCTATATAAAATCTGTTAGAAAGCAAGGCGGCCGGACGGCTCGCAAGGAGGTTTATATGGCAATTTTTGAAGGTGCCGGAGTAGCGATTATCACCCCGTTTCATACGGATGGTTCGATTGATTATGATAAATTTGGCGAAGTGATTGAACAGCAGATCGCAAATCAGACAGACGCGATCATTGTGTGCGGTACAACCGGTGAATCTGCGACGATGACGCATGAGGAGCATCTGGATGTGATCCGCTATTGTGTGGAGAAGGTGGCACATCGGATTCCTGTTGTGGCAGGAACCGGCTCTAACTGCACGGAGACGGCGGTTTATCTTTCACAGGAAGCGGAGAAGATCGGTGCAGACGGGCTGCTTGTTGTAACTCCTTACTACAATAAAGCGACTCAGAATGGTCTGTATCAGCATTTTAAGATGGTTGCGGATTCTGTAAAGCTGCCGATCCTGTTATATAACGTTCCGTCCCGTACCGGTACGACGCTGCAGCCGGAGACGATCGTGCGCCTGTGCAGGGATGTGGAAAATATCGTCGGTGTCAAGGATGCAACGGGGAATATCAGCCAGACAGCTCATCTCATGAGCATCGCAGATGGCTGTGTGGATCTCTATTCCGGTGAGGATGCGATTATTGTTCCGATGCTTTCTCTGGGAGCAAAGGGCGTGATTTCTGTTTTGTCAAATGTTGCGCCGCAGGAAACACACCAGATCTGCAGCCTTTATTTTGAAGGAAAGGTAAAAGAAAGCTGTGAGCTGCAATTAAAGGCAGTTCCCCTTGTAGAAGCGCTTTTTTGTGAAGTGAATCCGATCCCGGTCAAGAAGGCGATGCAGTTAAAGGGCATGTGCACCGGAACCCTGCGGATGCCGCTGACAGAGATGGAAGAGGCAGATGCGGCAAGACTTGAACGTGAAATGAAAAAATTTGGTGTATTATAAGGGCTTTTTGACAGGCCGGGACATAAAGTGCTCCGGTCTGTTTTACATTTCAGGATTGCGAGGGTTACAGCAGAGCAATTCACAGAGAGGAAAGCCAGGTTCAAAACAAGGAGGATAACATGGTCAGAGTAATTATGCACGGCTGCAATGGCCGCATGGGACAGGTCATTACGGAGATGATCGCAAAGGAAGCAGAGATGGAGATCGTTGCGGGGGTGGACTTGAGCGATCATATCCAAAATTCCTATCCCGTTTTTAAAAGCATGAAGGACTGCAATGTAGAAGCGGACGTTGTGATCGATTTTGCAAATGCAAAAGCAGTGGACGGGCTGCTGGATGTCTGTGTAGAAAGAAATCTTCCCTGTGTGCTTTGCACCACCGGACTTTCGGAAGAACAGCTTGCGCATGTCAAAGAGGCTTCCGGCAAGGTTGCGATCCTGCGCTCTGCAAATATGTCCATGGGCATCAACCTTTTGATGAAGCTGTTAAAGGATGCGGTTCCGGTGCTGGCAGCGGCTGGCTATGATATGGAAATCGTGGAAAAGCATCATAACCAGAAGCTGGATGCTCCCAGCGGCACGGCGATTGCGCTGGCGGACGTCATGAATCAGGCGGCTGGCGGCGATTACGAATATGTTTACGACAGATCGACCCGCAGGGAGAAGCGCCCGGAAAAGGAAATCGGTATTTCTGCAGTGCGCGGCGGGACGATTGTCGGCGACCATGACGTGATTTTTGCAGGTCAGGACGAGGTCATCACCTTTTCCCATATGGCATATTCCAGAAAGCTGTTTGCGACAGGCGCAGTTTCCGCGGCAAGGTTCCTGGCAGGTAAGCCTGCAGGTATGTACGATATGAGCCGCGTGATCGAGGGAAAATAAGACAGAAAGCAACTGTTGACGGTGAAACCGGGGGAGCCGCCAGGCGGCAGATAGAGAGGGTATATGGATAATAATTTTGAGTACAGGGTTTATTTGAAAAGCTTGTCGAAGCAGTTTCCGACCATTGCGGACGCTGCGACGGAGATTATCAACCTGCAGGCGATTTTGAGCCTGCCCAAAGGCACGGAGCATTTCCTGACAGATATTCACGGGGAATACGAGCAGTTCAACCATGTGTTGAAAAACGGCTCCGGATCCGTGCGCAGAAAGATCGACGAGGAGTTCGGCAACACGCTGAGTGTCAAGGACAAAAGAAGCCTTGCGACGCTGATTTATTATCCTCAGGAAAAGCTGGAGCTGGTCTGTCAGGAGGAAGAGGATCAGGATGTGCTGGAGGATTGGTTTAAGATCACGATTCACCGGCTGGTGCAGATGACCAAACGTGTTTCTTCCAAATATACCCGCTCCAAGGTGCGCAAGGCGCTGCCCCACGATTTTTCCTATGTCATCGAAGAGCTGATTACCGAAAAAGAAGAAATTCAGGACAAAGAGCTTTACTATAACGAAATTATCAATACGATTATCCGGATCGGCAGGGCACCGGAATGTATTATTGCGCTCTGCAACCTGATTCAGCGCCTTGTCATCGACCACCTGCATATCGTCGGCGATATCTATGACCGAGGCAAGGGACCTCATGTCATCATGGATACCCTGAGTGCATATCATTCTGTGGATATCCAGTGGGGAAATCACGATATTGTGTGGATGGGTGCAGCCAGCGGGCAGACGGCATGTATGGCGACGGTACTGCGGATTTCCGCCCGTTACGGCAATCTGGACACGCTGGAAGAGGGCTATGGTATTAACCTGATCCCCCTGGCGACTTTTGCACTAAAGACCTATGAAAATTCGGACTGCAGCGTATTTTCCATCAAATACGGGGCAGATTACGATGTCAAGGACTTAAAGCTCGACATGATGATGCACAAGGCGATCGCCATCATTCAGTTCAAGCTGGAGGGACAGCTGATCCTGGCACATCCGGAATATCACATGGATGACCGGCTGCTGCTGGATAAGATCGACTTTGAAAAAGGAACTGTCCGCATCGGAGATAAGGAATATGAAATGCTGGATTCTGATTTTCCGACTGTCGATCCGAAGGATCCGTATCGTCTGACGGCAGAGGAGGAGCAGGTAGTAGAACGCCTGCGGCATGCCTTTGTTCATTGCGAGAAGCTCCAGAAGCATGTGCGCTTCCTGTTTGCCAAGGGCAGCATGTATAAGATCTTTAATTCCAACCTGCTCTATCATGGCTGTGTGCCGATGGACGAGGACGGAAATTTTGAACAGATCAATGTGTACGGCAAGCTCTGCAGCGGCAAAAAGCTTTACGAGGTGCTGGAAACCTATGCCCGCAAGGGATATTACTCTCAGGATAAGGAAGAACGCAGAAAAGGGCGCGATACCCTCTGGTATATCTGGGCGGGTCCGAAGTCTCCGGTATTCGGCAAGGATAAAATGGCGACCTTTGAACGATATTTCATCGCAGATAAGGAAACACATAAGGAAACGAAAAACGCTTATTATCGCCTGTATGATAACGAGGAGATTTTAAATAAGATCCTGCGGGAATTCGGACTGGATGAGCATCGTTCCCATATTATTAACGGTCATGTTCCGGTGGAGATCAAGCGTGGGGAGACGCCGATCAAATGTAACGGAAAGTTACTGATTATCGATGGCGGCTTTTCCAAGGCTTATCAGGGAAAGACTGGAATCGCAGGCTATACCCTTGTTGCCAATTCTCACGGCATGAATCTGGTGGAGCACAGGCCCTTCGTTTCCGCAGAGGATGCGATCCGAAACGAAACGGACATGGTATCGGACAATATCCTGATCGAAACGGCGAAACGAAGAATTCTTGTGGCAGATACGGATATCGGACGCGAGTTAAAGGAGAGTATCGGGCATCTGGAAAAGCTTCTGAACGCTTATCGGGATGGTATTCTGATCGAAAAAGGAATCTGACCGGACAGACGCCATATCGTCCGGGTGTTTGGTGGACTTTTTGCTCTGACAGGAGGAAGCCTGCAGAATGATGCCTGTAAGCAGCAACAGGAGGATGGGACGGATGGGATAATTGCGTTTCATGAAATTCCTCGTTTCTGGGTGGATGCTGGTACATCGTTTTCGAAATAACTATACCACTCACTTGCCTGTGAATCCGATTGCACAGGTATAAAAGCCTCAGCGTAGCCCGCTACGCCTGCGTTTTTATACCTGCACACTCGAATCCACATCCTACGCGATTGGTATAGTTATTTACGAAACGCTGTACCAGAATACAGAAAAAGGAAGATACGGATGGGAAATCATCACTGGAAAAAAATAGCAGCAGTTATGCTTGCGGCAGCGATCGGAATACAGCCTGTCTATGTGCAGGCAAAGACACGGGAAGAAATTCAGCAGGAACGAGAACAGAAAAAGAGCGAGCAGCAGGGCACGCAGAGTCAGTATAAGCAGAGCCAGAGCAAGGTCAGCAGTCTGGAAGGGCAGCAGGACGCTTTGGAGGAAGAAATACAGGAGCTGGATTCCCAGCTGGTAGAGGTCATCGCCAGCGTAAGTCTGATGCAGGATCAGATCAGCGATACCGAAAAGCAGATCGTAAAGGCGCAGGAGGACTATGATGCGGCGAAGGCGCAGGAGGATGCACAGTATCTTGCAATGAAGAAGCGTCTCCGTTACCTGTATGAAAAGGGCGATACCAGCTATATCGAGATCCTGAGCAACGCCTCCAACTGGAGCGGCATGCTCAATCAGGCGAATTATGTGGAGAAGCTGTATGAGTACGATAAACAGATGCTCAACCGCTACATCCTGATTAAAGAAGAGGTTGCACAGAAAAAGAACGATTTGGAAGATAAAAAGAGCGACCTGGAAACGCAGAAATATGAGCTGGAAGAGGAACAGGCTTCCATGCAGCAGATGATCGATGAGAAAAAGTCCCAGTCGAACGATTTCGACGCGCAGATTGCGAAAGCGAAGCAGGAAGCTGCGGCATATAAAGCGTTAATCAAACAGCAGAATTCCGAGCTGGCAAAGCTGGACGAGGAAGAAAACGCAATCATCAAGGCCGAGGAAGAGCGCCGGAAAGCCGAGGAGGCTGCGAAAAAAGCGGCGGAAGAAAAAGCAAAGGCGGAAGCCGAGGCGAAAGAAAAAGCTGCAAAGAGCAGCGATTCCGGCGCTTCTGACAGTAGCTCCAATCGCTCAAGCAGCTCCGACAGCTCCTCTTCCTCAGGCAGCAGCTCCGGCAGTTCTTCGGGCGGCTTAAAGACCGTTCCTCCTGCGAGCGGATCGAGTGGAAGCGACATTGCAGCGTATGCCTGCCAGTTCGTCGGAAACCCGTATGTAGCGGGCGGAACGAGCCTGACAAACGGTGCGGACTGCTCCGGATTTATCTGGGCAGTGTACAGGCAATACGGATACGGCCTGCCGAGAAACTCTGCTGCTATGAGAAGTGCAGGACGCGAGGTTTCCTATGAAGCTGCTCAGGCAGGCGACATCGTCTGCTATGCAGGCCATGTGGCGCTGTATCTGGGCGGCGGACGAATCGTGCATGCCAGCACAGCGAGAACAGGAATTAAGTACGGATATGCGAATTATAAGCCGATTCTGACAATTCGGAGAATTGTGGGATAAAAGAAAAAAGTTACAGTTCACTCGCACCATTCGCAAAAACCACGAGTGAACTGTAACTTTTATTCATGACAATAGAATGCTCACAGAGCGTGCATTCTATTGTTGCTTTAAAGACTCTTTTTCAGAAACTTGATCGTTTCGTCGATCAGCTGGGATACGGACAGATCGGCGGTTCCGATGATGTGGTTGTTGCAGCGGTTGACCGGAAGCAAAAGTTTCTGGGCATGGCTCTGTCCGACGGCGACTGCCATGGCGGGCGTCACTTCCCCAAGCAGGGAGTCTGCGGACAAAATGCCGAGGGGACCGATGATAAAATCCGCATCCCGGCAGGCAACAAGCACGGGATTTTCTCCGGTTGCACCGAAGTCAGCCCCGGCTTTGAGCATGGCAGCGGTTGCGGTTGCGTTGGTGCCAATGGCATACAGTTCACAGTTGGGCAGCTGCTCTTTACGGAGGCGGGCAGTCACAAGACTGCCGATTCTGCCGCCCTGACCGTCAATTACTACGATTTTCATAAATCCTCCATTTAGAGACATTTTGCACAGAAAAAATAGGAGCTGAACAATATTGTTCAGCTCAATTTTTTATCTGGCTCAGTCGTCGTTATCTAAAGCCAGTCCTTTTTTATACTTTGCGACAGCAGCCTGGATCTTATCGTTGGGATCGAGCAGATCGCTGATGGAAGTATCATGGTTCAAGGTATCGATCAGATAAGCAACGTATTTGCTCATATCACAGTTGACGTACCACTCCCGCTTTAACAGCTCTTCAGGCTGATAAATCAGGTTGGTGGTCAGGACACGGTTGATATTGCCGCATGCATAAGCCTTGTCGAATTTCTCCATACCGCTTGTGAACAGACCGAAGGTGGTGCAGATGAAGATCTTACGGGCACCGCGCTGCTTTAATGCGGATGCAACTTCGAGTACACTTTCGCCGGAGGAAATCATGTCATCGATGATGATCATGTCCTTGCCTTCTACGCTGGTACCCAGGAATTCGTGAGCAACGATCGGATTTCGTCCGTTAACAACTCTGGTGTAGTCTCTTCTCTTATAGAACATACCCATATCCAGACCGAGTACGTTTGCAATGTAAATTGCACGTCCCATACCGCCTTCATCCGGGCTGATAACCATCATGTGGTTGGAATCGATCTGCAGGTCGGGCTCGGTGCGCAGCAGGTTTTTGATGAACTGATAAGAAGCCTGAACGGTTTCGAAGCCGTTTAACGGGATGGAGTTCTGGACTCTCGGGTCATGGGCATCAAAGGTGATGATGTTGTCGACGCCCATCTTTACCAGCTCCTGCAGAGCGAGTGCGCAGTCCAAGGATTCCCGTGCGGTGCGCTTGTGCTGGCGGCTTTCATAAAGGAAAGGCATGATAACGGTAATTCTTCTTGCTTTACCGCCGACAGCAGCGATGATACGCTTCAGATCCTGATAATGATCGTCAGGAGACATATGGTTTTCATGACCGCAGAGGGAATAGGTCTGGCTGTAGTTGGTTACGTCAACCAGCAGATACAGATCCGTACCGCGGACAGATTCCAGAATAACGCCCTTGGCTTCGCCGGAACCAAAACGCGGCACCTTGCTTTTTAAAATGTAGGAGTCACGCTGGTAGCCTGCAAAGGCAAGGCTGTCTTTGTGCTCGCTCTCGCGCTGGGTGCGCCATCTTACAAGATACTGGTCAACTCTCTGTGCAAGGGATTCGCAACCCCTTAACGGGATAATCCCCAGGGAGCCAACCGGAATGGTTTCGAGATTTCTGGTTTCTTCACGTTCCATCATGGAAGTTCCTCACTTTCTGAAGGTAAAAGTTAATATTTTGGATATCTGCGTCAGCGGACCGGACCCGAGACAGCGGATACCTTTTTACACATACGAATATCAGGGCCGGTGAGTTTACAGAATTCAAAATTGCTGGCAATTCTGGAAAAAATTCGGTCCTGATAACGGTTTCTGCAATCTTCCAGAGAAAGATTGGTAGAAATGATAACGGATTTCTGCCGGAGCAGACGTTCGTTCAAACAGGTAAAGAAATGGGAGAGCGTCACTGCCGTGGCAGTTTCGGTGCCGAGATCGTCGATAACGAGCAGATCGCAGCTGTAGAGATCCGCACAGAGTGCGGAAAGCTCTTCCCGTGCCCTATAGTCAAACGTGTTCCTGGCGAGTAAGTCGAAAAGGGATGCTGCGCTGAAATAAAGCACAGAACAGCCCTGCTCGATACATTCCTTTGCAATGCAATTGGTCAGGAATGTCTTGCCCGTACCTACTGTACCATAAAAGAAAAGGTTTTGGTAGGACGTTTTAAAATTTGTGCAAAAATTTTTACATTTTTCGACAGCCTGGCGATAGGAAGTCAGTTCGTCTCCCTGAAAAAAGGAATAGGAGAGCGTGCCGAAGTTTTCTTTTTCGAGCATTCGTTTCAGGTTGGACTGTTCGTAAAGAAGCGCGATCTCCGCCTGACGGAAGCAGTGGCATTTCTGACCGTTCACATAGCCGGTGTCCTGACAATCAGGACAGTCGTAGATCGGATCGAGAAAATCTGTCGGGTAGCCGTTTTCCAGCAAAAGGGAGGCACGTTTCTGTGCAAGGTCTTTGAGCTGGTCTTTGAGCTGTGCAAGCGCATTTGTATCCCCTGCGAGCATCCTTTTGCCCTGTGCGACAGAGGTGGATGCAACGGCTTCGTCGAGGGCCTGATAGCCGGGGACTGTCTCATAAATGTGATGCAGCCGTTGATCGTGCAGATGGCGGTTGCGGGTCTGATGTTCTTCGTATTGCCGCAGGATGGAATTGTATTGGGAAACAGTCAGTGCCACATCAAACCTCCTTACTGCTTCAAAAGCGCCTCTTCAAGCGCATCGAAATCATAGCTGGAATGCATGAAACTGTTATATTCTGCTGTAGAACCGCTGCGCGCCGGGCGAGATGCACGCTCTTTCTGATAGGAGCTGTCGAGTCTGGCGATGTCTGCGACATGGTGGACGCCTGCCTTGTACCAGGCAGCGAGGATGCTGTCTGCATAGGCGAAGCGGTGTCTGTCGGTAGCCAGGACGGTGCGTCCGCAGGCTTCTAAAATAACGTCGAGCTCAAAGCAAAATTCCTCTGTCCAGCGGCGGATATAGGCGAGCTCATTGCGTGCTGGGGTATTGGTCTTGCCGAGTGCGTTCATAATGGAATAGACGTTCTTGTCATAACGGGAAATATGACCTTCTGCCTGGGCAGGTGTCGTGATTCCGGCTTCCGCCCAGGCGATCGCGACCTTTTCAATGTAGCGGAAATCCTTTTTGCCGCGCTCGACGCAGTATTGCAGCAGATAGTCGATCAGGTCATCGGAGAAATGGAGCTTATCCGTGAAAAAGAGGATCGACTTCATATCGGCGGGGCTTAATGTGCGTCCGAGATACTGCTCTGCGATGAAAATCAGCTGCGCGGTGTTCTCCTGCTGCTGGAAGGATTTGAGCTCGTCCAGACTGTATGCAGGCTTGGCATAGGGATCGGCAGGCTCAAGGGACTGGTGGGAAAGCATCGTAACGCTGCGGATCTGCGGTGCGGCCGTGCGTCCGGAGGGAGCAGCCGCAGTGTTGGACGTATCGCGCGCGGCTGCTCCGGGCAGGGTCGCGTCAGCGCCTTGCTCAGAATTGCGGGCTGCGTCGCCAAAGCGTTCGGCATCAGAGCTGCGAGTCGTGTCCGCAAGCCGTCCGACGTCGCGTGAAATATGTCCGGTGGTCTGCTCCGTAGAAAAATCAGCTTGTCCTGCGTCCTGTCTCTTCCCCTTGGAAAGGGGGAGCAGACGGATCTGCTGCAGGGTTGTGCGGTCGGGCGAAAGCTTAAGCGTCAGGACGCCGCACTTTTCCCAGTAGCAGAGGGCGCGCAGAATGTCCTTTTCCGTATGATTAAAGCGGTCTGCCATGTCCGAAATGCTGACAGGATCGCCTGCCTGCAGACGGCGCACGAGAAAAAGATACACCTTTAACTGTGCATCGTTGGCATCTTTTAAATATTCATCGATAAAAACGTTGGAAAGGACGGTAGCATCCGCTGCTCCGCCGCACAAAAAAATCTCACTCATACTAGTATTCCCGGTTCTTTGTAAAAATTGCTGCAGTTTGTCTGCGTCCTGCAGACTGTGGAAAACTTTTCAATTCCTTTTGGCAAGCCCCATTTTAACACAGACATTTTAAAAAGGAAACAGGAAGTTTCCGGCTCAGGGCTGATAAACACTGGGGTTTTCGTGGATGTGGATAATGTGGAAAATGTGTAAAAGATTGTCAAAGGCGCAGAAATATCATCTTTTTTTGGAAAAAAATATCCACAGCCAGAGAGGAAAGTTTTCCACGTTCTGGCTGTGGATAATGTGGATAAGTTATCTGGAAAGCAGGTTTTCGCCGATATTTACAACATCTCCGGCTCCCATAGTTATCAACAGGTCCCCGTTGATACAATTTTTTAAAACGAAGTCTTCAATTTCCTCGAATGTATGGAAATAAAAACATTCTTTACCCTCTTTCTGTACCAGAGCCTGCAGATCGGCAGAGCTGATGCCGAGGGTGTCGGTTTCACGGGCGGCGTAGATATCTGCGAGGATGACCTTATCCGCCAGCGCGAGGGACTTGGCAAACTGAGGTAAAAACGCTTTCGTTCTGGTGTAGGTGTGAGGCTGGAAAATGCACCAGAGCGTCTTGTGCGGATAATTGAGCGCAGCGTGCAGGGTAGCGGCGATTTCGGTCGGGTGGTGTGCGTAATCGTCCACAATTGTTACACCGTTTATCGTTCCTTTATATTCGAATCTGCGGTCAGTCCCGCGGAAGTTCAGCAGCGCTTCCGCGGTATCCCGATAATCGATGCTAAGCAGATCGGACAGGGCGACTGCAGCGAGGGCGTTGGAGATATTGTGCTCCCCGGGAACGCCGAGCGTAAGCTGTCTGGTCTGACCGTTTAAGCTGTGCACGGTAAAGGTTGCGTCCGCTGTTTTATTATAGGAAATATCGGAGGGATAATAGTCGGAAGCAGAGGTTGTACCGAACGTAACGACGCGGCATGCCAGCCCCTCTGTGATCTCCTGCCAGTTTTCGATGTCGCCGTTGATAAACAGCGTGCCGTCCGCAGGCAGAAGCTGTGCAAATTTGCGGAACGAAGCACGGATATCTGCCAGGTCTTTAAAGAAGTCCAAATGGTCTTCTTCGATATTCAAGATGATGCCGATTTTCGGGAAAAAGTTTAAAAAGCTGTTGGTATATTCGCATGCCTCTGCGACGAACAGACCGGAGTGGCCGACGCGGATATTGCCGTGGATGGATTTCAAAATGCCGCCGATAGAAAGGGTCGGGTCGGTATTTGCCTGCAGCAGAATCTCGGAAATCATGGAAGTGGTGGTCGTTTTGCCATGGGTGCCGCTGACAGCGATCGGCGTGTCGTAGTTTTTCATCAGCTGTCCGAGAAATTCCGCTCTGGACAGCATGGGAAGCTGCAGCTCTTTGGCACGGGAAAATTCCTGATTGTCTGCATGTACTGCGGCGGTGTATACGACGAGGTCGATGTCGTCTGTGATGTTTTCCGCTTTCTGGGGCTTGCCATAGTTGACGTGTGCGCCGCTTTTTTCGAGGTGCTCGGTCAGGGCAGAGCGGTTCCAGTCGGAGCCGGATACGGTAAAGCCCTCGGATAAAAGAATTTCGGCGAGGCCGGACATGCTGATGCCGCCGATGCCGATAAAATAAACGTGAATTGGATGGTTAAAATCTACCTGATACATAAAGAATCTCCATTTCTGAATTGGAATACTGTACTGGGTCAATTGTAGCGCAAACTCTCTGAAAAAACAAATAGAAACTTCGACGCTGTCTGCAGCACTTTTTTTCTTCGACAAAATAACAATGTGTTATCGGTTGACAAAACATACCGGAAAAGACGAAAAAGGACATTTTGTGAATAATTAAAGAAGGAAATGGGAGCGATAGCTTGAGAAAATTGAATATTTTGAATAAAAACATAAACCTACTAATTTGATTTGTGTCTATATTTCACAAGAAAAAAGGTCGAAAAGGGCGTGCAAATGTAAAATTATTATTCACTTTTACAGATGCGTGTGATATACTTTTCTTAAGCCCGGCGACAGCCGTGGGAAAGTTGATAGAAACAACGAGGTGAGGACATGATTAAGAAGGAAATGATTGCCATGTTACTGGCAGGCGGGCAGGGAAGCCGACTGGGCGTGCTGACTGCAAAGGTAGCCAAGCCTGCAGTTTCATTTGGCGGAAAATATCGGATCATTGATTTCCCATTAAGCAACTGTATCAATTCTAGTGTTGATACAGTCGGTGTATTGACACAGTATCAGCCTCTGCGGCTGAATACGCATATTGGGATCGGTATTCCGTGGGATCTGGACAGGAATATCGGGGGTGTTACTGTTCTGCCTCCTTATGAAAAAAATGAAAACAGCGAATGGTACACCGGTACAGCAAACGCGATCTATCAGAATATCGAATATATGGAGGGCTTTAACCCGGAATATGTGCTGATTCTTTCCGGCGACCATATTTACAAGATGGATTATGAAGTGATGCTGGATTTCCACAAGCAGAACGGTTCAGAGTGTACGATCGCCGTTATGCCGGTTCCGATGGAAGAAGCCAAGCGCTTCGGTATCATGATCACCGATGAGAACAAGCGGATCGTGGATTTTGAGGAGAAGCCTGCCAACCCGCGCAGTAACCTTGCATCCATGGGTATTTACATATTTAACTGGAAAACGCTGAAGCAGGCACTGATCGATAATGCAGATCAGCCAAACCTGGATTTTGGCAAGCATGTCATCCCTTATTGTCATAAAAACGGCGCACCGATGTATGCATATGAATTTAACGGTTACTGGAAAGATGTCGGAACCCTGACCTCCTACTGGGAAGCGAATATGGAGCTGATCGATGTTGTTCCGGAGTTTAATCTTTATGAAGAATACTGGAAGATTTATACAAAGAGCGAGATCCTGCCTCCTCAGTACGTTGCAAAGGGCGGTGTAATCGAACGCAGTATCGTCGGAGAAGGCTCTGAGATTTACGGACAGGTTTATAACTCTGTAATCGGCTGCGGTGTTACGATCGGTAAAGATACGGTTGTGCGTGACTCCATTATCATGAACAATACAGAGATTGAAGCGAGCTGTGAGCTTAGCAAGGCAATCGTAGCGGAAAACACGAAGATCGGTGATCACGTCAGACTGGGCGTCGGGGAGGAAGCACCGAACGATACTGCACCGCATATTTACTGCGACGGTATTGTCACTGTTGGTGAGAAGAGCGTTGTGCCTGCCAATGTATCTGTAGGCAAGAATTCCGTTGTATTCGGCATTACGACAGCAGACGATTATCCGGATGGATATCTGGCAAGCGGCAAAACATTGATTAAGGCAGGTGACAAACAGTGAGAGCAATCGGTATCATTTTAGCAGGCGGCAATAACCGCAAGATGAGAGAACTGTCCCAGAAGCGCGCGATCGGCGCGATGCCGGTGGCAGGCAGCTACAGAAGTATTGATTTTGCGCTGAGCAACATGACGAACTCTCATATCCAGAGAGTCGGCGTGCTGACCCAGTATAACGCCAGAAGCTTAAATGCACATTTAAGCTCCTCCAAATGGTGGGATTTCGGAAGAAAACAGGGTGGATTGTTTCTGTTTACTCCTGCGGTAACCGCGGAGAACAGCTCCTGGTATAGAGGCACGGCAGATGCCATTTATCAGAACCTCTCCTTCTTAAAAAACAGCCATGAGCCCTATGTAGTTATTACCTCCGGCGATTGTGTATACAAGATGGACTACAACAAAGTCTTGGAATATCATATTTCCAAAAAAGCGGATGTGACCGTTGTCTGCAAGGACATGCCGGCAAATGTAAACGTAGAGCGGTTCGGTACCATCAAGATGAACGAGGAAAGCCGGATCGAAGAGTTTGAAGAGAAGCCGATTGAGGCACGCTCCAATACCATTTCCTGTGGTATTTATGTTATCCGCAGACGTCTCCTGATTGATATGATCGAGCGCTGTGCAATGGAAGACCGTTATGATTTTGTAAAGGATATTCTGATCCGTTACAAAAATCAGAAACGGATCTTCGGATATAAGATCAAAGATTACTGGAAGAATATTGCAACGGTGGAAGACTATTTCGATGCCAATATGGACTTCTTAAAACCGGAGATCCGTAATTATTTTTTCAAACAGTATCCGGATATTTATTCAAAGGTTGACGATTTACCGCCTGCAAAGTATAATGTTGGAGCGAAGGTTGAGAACAGCCTGATTTCCAGCGGCTGTATTGTCAACGGCACGGTAGAGGATTCCGTAATCTTCAAAAAATCCTTTATCGGAAACAACTGTTACATCAAGAATTCCATTATTTTGAATGACGTATATATCGGCGATAACACGCACATCGAGAACTGTATCGTAGAAAGCCGGGATACGATCCGTGCAAATTCTTTCTATCGCGGAGAAGATGAAATCAAGATTGTAATAGAGAAAAACGACAGATACATTATCTGAAACGCTAGGGGGAATAAGTTATGACGATTACCGATGTAAGGGTTCGGAAAATTGCCAAAGAAGGTAAAATGAAAGCGATTGTATCCATTACCGTGGACGACGAGTTTGTGGTGCATGATATTAAAGTGATCGAGGGCGATAAGGGACTGTTCATTGCGATGCCGAGCAAGCGCAGTGCAGATGGGGAATACCGCGATATCGCCCATCCCATCAGCCAGGGAACCCGGGAAAAGATCCAGGGAATTATTTTGGAAGCATACAATACGGCATTGGAAGAACCGATTGCATAACTTCTTAAATAAATACAGAAAATAAATACAGACTACAACAGACAGTCCCGGTGCAGCGATGTACCGGGACTGTTTTCCTGACCGGATATCCGGTTAGAAAAGCCATCTGTATGTCGCCGCAGATGGAAAGGGCAGCAGGGTACATTCTCACTTGCCCGAGCGGGGGAAACTGTGCTAACATGAAAGCACAACAGACAGCGCCTGCAAAAGCAGAAAAGGGCAGGCAGAAGCAGGAAGGAAACGGACAGAACATGTATGTAATTGCAGGACTTGGAAACCCGAAAAAAGAATACGATAATACAAGGCATAATATCGGCTTTTCCGTCATAGATATGCTGGCAGATAAGACCGGAATTTCTGTAAACACGGCAAAGCACAAGGGACTTTTGGGTGCAGGCTATTTAAACGGGCAGAAAATAATTCTGGTAAAGCCGCTGACTTATATGAACCTGAGCGGCGAATGTATCCGGGAAGTGCTGGATTATTATAAGGTAGACGGCAGCACGAACCTGATCGTAATTCACGACGATATCAGCCTGGAGCCTGGCATCATCCGGGTGCGCAAAAAAGGCAGCGCGGGTGGTCATAACGGTTTGAAGAATATTATTCAGCATCTTGGAAAAGATCAGTTTGTGCGGATTAAGGTCGGCGTCGGGGAAAAACCGGCAGGCTACGACCTTGCGGACTATGTGCTGGGACATTTTGATCGGGAGGAGCAGGTGCTGATGAAGCAGGTTTCGGAGGAAGTCTGTGAAGCGGTGCAGATGATTCTGGAAAAAGGTCCGGATGCAGCGATGAACGTGTATAACGGGCGAAAAGTGGAGAAGGCATAGCATGAAGGTATTGACAGCTCCGCTTTGGGAATTGGCGGAGTTTGAAGAGGGAAAAGCACTTCTGGACAGAGGAAAAGGGCATGTTGCCTTTTCCGGGCTGTATGATTCCCAGAAGCTTCATATGGTATATGGATTGAGCGATGGTTTTACACAGAAAATCATCGTTACTTTCAGTGACAAAAGAGCGCGGGAAATCGGCGCAGAATATGGGTTTTACGACCGCAGGACGATGGTGTATCCGGGCAAGGATCTGATCTTTTATCAGGCGGATGTTTCCGGCGGCGATCTGGTGCGGGAGCGGATGCGTGTGCTGCGCGCGCTGCTCGAAAAGCGTCCGGTTACGATCGTAACGACGATGTCCGCGTTGATGATGCCGCAGACGCCGCTTTCCGGGATTGTGTCAAGAATACTGCATTTCGATAAAAAATCAACGGTAGACGAGAGGAAGCTTTCCGCTCAGCTGGTGGAAATGGGTTATGAAAAGAGCCCGCAGGTAGAGGAACCGGGACAGTTTTCCATTCGCGGCGGAATTATTGATATTTTCGATATGACGGAAGAAAATCCGTATCGAATCGAGCTGTGGGGAGACAGCGTAGAGTCGATTCGAAGCTTTGACGTGCTGTCCCAGCGTTCGGTGGAAAATCTGGATGAGATTGCGATTTATCCGGCAACGGAGCTGATGCTTTCGGAGGCGCGCAGGCAGGACGGCTTTGCGAGAATCAAAAAAGAGACGAAGCAATATGCCAAAAAATTGCGGGAACAGGGCAATCCGGAGGCAGCGCACCGGATTGAGACGCAGATCAAAGAGATCGAAGAGTCTGCGCAGGAGTTTGGCAGTGTAGTCAATCTGGAAAGTTTCGTGCATTATTTTTATCCGCAGACGGAGTCCTTTCTGGAATTTTTCCATCCGGAAACGACGGCAGTTTTTCTGGATGAGCCACAGCATTTGTCGGAGACGGCGAACGCACTTGAGACAGAATTTCGGGAGAGCATGACCGGACGTCTGGAGAAAGGCTATATCCTGCCGGGACAGGCGCAGCTTTTGTATCCCGAAAAGGAAATTGCAGGGAAGCTGTCGCAGTATCGGGCAGCGTCACTCGCCGCACTGGATGCAAAGAGCAGCCTGTTTAAGCCGGATCGCAGGTTTGAAATCACGGTGCGCAGCATGCCGTCCTATAACAACAGTTTTGAAGCCCTGTTAAAGGACTTAAAACGTTACAAGAAAAATGGCAGCAGGGTGCTTTTGTTATGTGCATCCCGGACCCGGGCGAAGCGTCTGGCAGCCGATCTGCGGGAGCAGGAGCTGAGCGCCTTTTACAGCGAAGACCCTGACCGGGAGGTTTTGCCTGGCGAGACAGAGCTTTTTTACGGACATGTGGAAAAGGGCTTTGAATATCCGATGCTGAAATTCGCGGTCATTTCGGAGGGGGATATTTTTGGTGCGCCCAAAAAGAAAAAGCGAAAAATTCAGCGCTATGAGGGCACGAAAATCCGCGATTTCGGAGAGCTGAAGGTCGGGGATTATGTCGTACATGAGACGCACGGTCTCGGTATTTATCAGGGCATCGAGAAGGTTGAGATGGAGGGAACGGTCCGGGATTACATGAAAATTTCGTACCGGGATGGAGGAAACCTCTATGTGCTGGCAACCGGTCTGGACGCGATTCAGAAGTACGCATCCGCCGATGCAGCGAAAAAGCCGAAGTTAAACAAGCTCGGAACGCAGGAGTGGCACAAGACCAAGACCCGTGTCCGGGCGGCAGTGGATGAGGTCGCAAAGGATCTGGTGGAGCTGTATGCGGCGCGCCAGAACGGGAAGGGCTACGCTTTTTCGGAGGATACGGTCTGGCAGCGGGAGTTTGAAGAAATGTTCCCGTTTGAGGAAACGGATGACCAGCTGATGGCAATTGCGGCGACGAAGCGGGACATGGAGAGCAACAAAATCATGGATCGCCTGATCTGCGGGGACGTTGGCTATGGCAAAACCGAGGTTGCAATCCGCGCGGCGTTTAAGGCGGTGCAGGACGGCAAGCAGGTTGTTTTTCTGGTGCCGACGACGATTCTGGCGCAGCAGCATTACAATACGTTTGTGCAGCGGATGAAGGATTATCCGATCCGGATTGAGCAGATGTCGCGGTTTCGGACGCCTGCGCAGCAGAAAAAGGTGATCGAGGATCTCAAAAAAGGTCTGGTGGATATCGTGATCGGGACGCATCGCGTGCTTTCGTCGGATATGCAATATAAGGATCTTGGTCTTTTGATGATCGACGAGGAGCAGCGCTTTGGCGTGACCCATAAGGAAAAGATCAAGAAAATGAAAGAGAACGTGGATGTGCTGACCCTGACGGCAACGCCGATTCCACGGACCCTGCATATGTCTCTGGTCGGTATCCGCGATATGAGCGTGCTGGAGGAAGCGCCGGAGGAACGTCAGCCGATCCAGACCTATGTGATGGAATATAATGAAGAAATGGTGCGTGAGGCGATCACCCGCGAGCTGTCCCGGAATGGTCAGGTGTATTATGTATACAACCGCGTCAATACGATTGCAGATATGGCAGCAAAGATTGGGGAAATGGTGCCGGATGCGAATGTGGCATTTGCACACGGGCAGATGTCGGAGAGAGAGCTGGAAAAAATCATGTTTAGCTTTATCAACGGCGAAATTGACATTCTGGTTGCGACGACGATCATCGAAACCGGTCTGGACATTTCCAACGTCAACACGATCATCATCCACGATTCTGACCGAATGGGATTGTCCCAGCTGTATCAGCTGCGCGGACGTGTCGGGCGCTCGAACCGGACGGCTTATGCATTTTTGATGTATAAGCGGGACAAGGTGCTGCGGGAAATTGCAGAAAAGCGTTTGGCGGCGATCCGGGAGTTTACCGATCTGGGCAGCGGTTTTAAGATTGCGATGAAGGATTTGGAGATCCGCGGCGCGGGCAACCTTTTGGGAGAGCGTCAGCACGGTCATATGGAAGCGGTTGGCTATGATTTATATTGTAAAATGTTGAACGAAGCGGTAAAGAATTTAAAGGGCGAGGACACTGCACCGGACTTTCTTACGACGGTGGAGCTGGAGGTGGACGCTTATATTCCGGCTTCTTACATTGTCAATGAGCAGCAGAAGCTCGACATTTACAAGCGAATCGCCGGCGTGGAGACGGAAAGCGAGAGTGCAGAGATGAAAGAAGAGCTGCTCGACCGCTTCGGAACCGTGCCGAAGTCCGTAGACAATTTACTGCGGATTGCGCTTTTGCGGGCGCAGGCGCACAAGCTTTATATTATGGAAGTCAAGGGGCGTCCGGGGGAGCTGCGCTTTGTATACAGACCGGACGCACGGGTGCACGGGGAAAATATCCCGATGCTTTTCGAACAATATGGGAACAGTTTAAAGTTTTTACCTCAGGGGAATCCGGTCTTTACTTATCAGTTCAAAAGGAGTAATGTAGTGGAGAAAAACTCTGAAGACCTGCTTTCGCAGGCGGAACAGATGATAAAAGATATGCAGCGCTGCCTGCTTTAAGGGGCAGCACCGGATCAAAGGAGGAAATTAAGACTTGAAAATCGTTACACAGGTAGGAATTATCTTTTCGATTTGCTGGATTTCTCAGATTATCGAAAAGCTTCTTCCGTTTTCTTTCCCAGCGAGCGTGATCGGCATGATTTTGCTGTTCATTCTGTTGTGCGTACATATTCTGAAGGTAGACCATATCCGCGAAAAATCGGATTTTCTGCTGGAAAATATGGCATTCTTTTTTATCCCGGCGGGAGTCAGCATCATCAACTATTTTGACGTCCTGAAAAACTGGGTGGTGCAGCTGATCGTGATCTGCGTGGTGAGTACGGTGGTGACATTTGCAGTGACGGCATACAGCATGAAGCTCGCGCTGTATTTGATGCAGAAAAAGAAAAGCGGGAGGGCAAAAGAATGATGCATGAACTGTTTATGTCTCCGTTTTTCGGAATCGGGCTGAGCATCGCGGCGTTCTGGGTTGGAACCTGGATCCGCAAAAAGACCGGATTGGTGCTGTGCAATCCCCTTGTGCTTGCAATTGTGATCGTATCCGGCGTTTTACTGATCTTTAAAATTCCGTATGAGGAATATAATGAAGGCGGAGCGCTTATCAACATGTTCCTCGCACCTGCAACGGCATGTCTTGCAGTTTCGATCTACACGCGGGCAGAGCTGTTAAAGAAAAACTGGCTTCCCATCGTAGTCGGTGCGTCCTGCGGATCTCTTGCATCGATGGGGAGCGTGCTGCTGATGTGTAAGCTGTTTGGCATGGACGAGGCGATGACAGTCTCGCTCATTCCGAAGTCCGTTACGACACCCATCGCAGTCAGCGTTGCAGAGGGACACGGAGGAATGGTGCCCATTACCGTTGTTGCGGTTATTTTTACCGGCATTCTGGGAAGCATTTTTGCACCGACACTGATCAGACTTTTCCGGGTAAACGATCCGATGATCGCCGGAATTTCCATCGGCGCATGCTCCCACGCGGTGGGAACATCCAAGGCGATTGAGTTGGGAGAAACAGAGGGCGCCATGAGCGGACTGGCGATCGGTGTCTGCGGTATCCTTACCGTACTGTTTTCGATGATTTTGCTGCATTAAAGCTGGCCGCGCCGTGCGGTCAAAAACTGAGGCACGGGCATAAAAATTATAGCGCGGATGTAAGAACGGCGCAGCGTCAAACTGCTGCAGCGCGGGGCGCGAAATGGGGGAGAGCATGGAGAAAGTGGGAAAAAGGACAGATCGGATCAAAATGGATGTGATACTGGCGGCAGGCTGTATGCTGCGCCTGTTTTATGTGCTTTTTTCCACGATCTATGACAGACAGTATGATATCGGGATGATCGATCTGGATGCCGGGCATACGGTGACAGGCGGACATCTGGCATATATCCAGTATTTATATGAAAACTGGAAGCTGCCGGATTTTGACCCGACGAGTGTTTATCAGTTCAACCATCCGCCGCTGCACCATTATCTGTGCGCGCTGTGGATGAAGCTTTGCTCTCTTTTTATTTCCAATACGGATGTGCTGGAGGAGTCAATCCAGATCGTCCCGTTTGTCTGTTCGCTGCTTATTCTCTGGTTTCTTTTGCGGATTGCAGAGCAGTTTGAGCTGACGGAAAAAGCAAAACGCTTTGTGATGCTGCTGTTTTGCTTCCATCCGGCGCTGGTGCTGCTTTCCGGAAGCGTGAACAACGATTGTATGAGCCTGATGTTTACGGTGATGTGCGTGTACTATACAATTTTGTGGAGCCGCTTTCCGACGGCGCATAACATCTTAAAGCTGGCGGTTTCTATCGCGCTTGGTATGTTGACAAAACAGAGTGTCGCGCAGATGGCCTTTCCGATCGCGGCGGTGATGCTCTGGATGCTGGTAAGAAGTCTGGGTAATGGACGAGATTACGGGGGGCGCAGCGTAGAGAGCACCCGAAATGCTGCAATTCCCGTCGTCCCGATAAAGAAGCTGCTCGGTCAGTACGTTCTGTTTGGTGTAGTTTCGATTCCCCTTGGCATGAGCTTTTATATCCGAAATAGGATTCAGTTCCATATGCCCCTCGTGTGGATTTATACGCTGCCGGAGGATTCCTGGCAGTACACCGGAAATGTCCCGGTTTTGAACCGTTTCCTGTTCCCGGTGCCATCGGAAATGTTGGACAACTTACGTCAGTTTAAGCTGGGCTGCGGCTATAATGTATGGATGCAGATCATCCGTACCTCAGTGCTGGGCGAATGGGATATGGCGGACGTCGGACGCAGTGTAAAGGTGCTGGCAGTGCTTTTGATGCTGGTCGGTGCGCTGCTGGCGCTGGCGGCATGGATGGCGTTTATTCGCGTATTTGTCGTTCGGGCAAAGCGCTGCGGCATCGATTCTGCGAGCCGGATTTTATTTGTGGTTGGCTATTTTGTGCATCTGCTCCTGTATCTGAAGTTTGCCTATGACTATCCGCAGGAATGCAGCATGCATTTTCGATATATGGAAATCGAGCTGCTGTTTCCGGCGATTGCGTTGGCGTTTATCTGGCAGGAGGGCACGAAAGAGCAGCTTGAGATGCGGCGCAGGGAGGGCGATGCGACCGGGCATCCGGCGGTGAAAAGAGCAATATCGCAGGTGCTTTTTGTACTGCTGCTGGCATTTTGCATGTTGAGCACGGCGATGACGGCAGTGTGGTGTCTGCTTTAAGGAAGATAGAGTACGGAGAAATCTGAATGGAAAATCGGACAGACCAAAGAGTATTCTGGCATGGAAAACTGAAAAAAGAATCCCGTAAAACATGGCAGGCAACGGCGCTTACTGCACTTTGCAGTGTGGCGCTGTTTTGCCTGCTTTTTTCTTATAAAAAAATGTATCCCTTCGGGGATGGATCAGTGGCGATCACGGATTTATATTCCCAGTATCTGCCGCTTTTGTATCATTTTTATGATGTTGTGACAGGACAGAAAAATCTGTTTCTGGACTTCAGCGTTTCTGGCGGGGCGAATCTGTATGCGGATACGATCAATGAGGTGCTCAATCCGTTTAACTATGTTTTGCTATTGTTTGGGCGGGACAGAATTTATCAGGCGGTCAATGTGCTGGTGCTGCTTTACAGCACTGCATCTGCGGTTACAGCGCATATTTTTCTGGAAAAAACAGCATCGGGCAGACGCTTTCAGAATGTAGCGCTCGCCGTTTGCTACGCATGCTGCGGGTACATGGCGTATAACTATCAGATCATCAAGTGGATGATTTTCCCGGTGATTTTTCCGCTGTTTTGCCTGGCGCTTTTGCGTTTGCTGCGGGAGAAAAAGGGCGGCTGGTACACTGTTTTGCTCGCATGGCAGCTGATGTTGTCCATTCAGCTCGGGTTTATGACGCTTCTGTTTTCACTTTTTGCCGGGGCGATCTGGCTCTATACCTGTGAGAGAAAAGAAAACCGTACCCGAAAAATGGGGTGTATGGGAATTGATACCCTGATCGGGATTTGTATTTCGGCGGCGGTTCTGCTCCCGTCTGCGATTCTGCTTTTGCAGTCCGCGCGTTCCGGGGAAAATCTGTCCTATTTCGGTGTGATGAAACGGCATGGTTTGGATGATTTGTTTGAGAGGCTGTTCCAGATTGCAAATCCGGTACTGATGGGGCTTCTGTTTGCTTCGGGATGTTTCCGGAAACGCAAAAGGCGCAGCGCTGCGGAACAAGAAACGCACAGCGCTGCAGAACGGTTCTGGCTGTATCTGACGGGATTTTTGTGGCTGACGGTATTGCTGGAACCGGCTAACCTCCTGTGGCATATGGGGTCCTATGTGTGCTTCCCGGTGCGCTATGGGTACATGGCGGTGCTGAGCATGGCGGCACTTGTGGCGGTGAGAAAGGAGCGCGATGCGGATGATTTTCATACAGAAAATGTCTGCAAACATCCGGCAGGTCTCCGCCTGCGCTGTGTGCTCCTGCTGGTTGCTTCGGCTGTATCTGCATTGGGCGCTGTATGCCTGACACTCATTTGGGAAAAGCGTCTGGTGCAGGCGTTTTCCTCGCTGGCGATCAGCAAGGTGTGTCCGAAAGAAACCGCTGTGACAGCGGTTGTATTGCTGCTTGTTGGAGTATCGGCGTGGTGCGGACAAAAGGTGCTGCATGCAAAGACCTCCGGGGAAAAAACAGGAGGGGCAGGGTTCCCGGGAATGGCGGTGCTTGGAACACTTGTTGGCGGCTTTTGTGTGTATACAATGATCTTACTGCCACCAGATTATGCGGTTCGACAGGAAAATGAAGCGGCGTACCGACAGATGACAGAAATTGCAAAGCAGGCGGAGAATGAAAACGCTGCATCCGCAGAGCCTTCGTGGCTGCTTGCGCGCGAGGCAGATCGGGACGATCTTCCGATCAACGCTGCATTGGTGGACCGGAAAGGCTCGATCAGCGGATACTTTCCGACCGAAAGCAAACAGACAAAGGCGGTTTTGGAAAGTCTCGGTTATCTTGCACCCTGGGTTTCGGTGCGTGCCGTCGGCGGAACGGAAATTTCCGATACAATGCTGCGCAATGCGTTTGTATTCTCAAAGGAAGCTTTGAGGCAGTCGGGCAGCGGCAGCGTACTTTCCAATCAGCGTGCCTGGGCAGAGCTTCTGTCTGCAGAGGATGTTGAAACGAAACATCGACAGGCTTCTGAAGAAGAGCAGAGCGTGGATGTGACGACCGGTTCGAAAGAGTATACGAATATCATGGAAGTTTTCCCGGCTCAGGAGCTTGTTTTGGAGGATGGAACGCTTTGTATTTCTGTGACGGACAAGCAGCTTTTGTATCTGGATGCAGGAAGAAGCGCGGATGAAATTTTTGTTTCAGTCAACGGTGAGCCGGTTGAAATTCCGGAGAAAAACCAGATGGCGAGTGCACATCGGCTGATTTGGTTGGGAACTTTTGAAGCGCAGGAGGTGATGATTTCTGTTACCGACCGGATGGGGACGCTGGTCGCAGCACAGGAGATGGAGCTTGGTGCGCTGCATGAGAATGCATGGCAGGCGGCGTTGCAGTCAGGAACCGCCAGAATCCTGCAGCCGTCAGAATGTTCCATTTCAGAGCGCAATGCACAAATTCATGTGAGTGTGTCTGCGGCAGAGGGAGAAACGTTGTTTGTTCCGTTCGTTGCGATAGACGGATGGAAGTGTATACAAAACGGAAAAGCTGTGGATATCGAGCCAATACTTGGCGGCTTTCTGGGGATAACATTGGCAGAGGGCGAAAATGAAGTTGTATTTTCGTTTGAGGAACCGGGACTGAAAGCTGGGGTTGGCATCAGTATTTTGGGGTTTGCATTCCTGTTGATTTTGTTTTTTGCGAGGCAAAAAGCTGAGGCGGGATGGAAAATTGCAGCAGAGCAGAAGGGAAAGGCTGAAAAATGCTTCGGTATGCTGTATCGGCTGCTGTTGGTAGTCTTTTTTGCAGGAATCTATGTGGTTCCCACGATTGGAATGGTCGTTTCTCTGACGGGAAAAATCGTGATGAAATTTTTCGGATAGTAGATAGAAATCGGACTGGAAAGGTTCTGGGATGGCATGAAAGAGAAAAAAACGGGAAAAGACAGCGGAAGGTTGCTGCACGCGGATCACAGACTGGAAGATGGAAAATCTGCAGGCGACAAATCGGTGGGCAGGCGGCATGCCAATGGCAGGCACGCAGTCCGTGTGTCAAAATTCCTTCAGGTTACAGTGCTTGCTGCAGGAGTACTCGGAATGTCAGCTGCTTCTCAAAGCATGACAGAAATTTCTGAGAAAGAGCAGCCGTTATGGCAGGTATGGAGTGCGGAAGAATGTGACGCCGGATTGACGGTAGAAACCGTTGGGGAAAATCTGATTTTACAGAAAAAAGCGAAGCTGACAGCGGACAGCGAGGAAGGCAAGGACTTTCGGGCGATGTATGCGGGGGACGGAAATCATACGGACGAAACCCTGCGCTGGTCGTCGGAAAACGATTGGGAAAACAACGATCACTGGCTGATGGCGGATTTTGGAGAACCGGTCAGCATCGGTGCAGTTCGGATATACTGGGAACGGACGAATGCGAAAAGCTATGCGCTGGAATATTCTCAGGATAAAGAGAACTGGCAGCAGGCGTCTGTTTTTGAAGAGGCGCCGGAGCAAAAAGAGCAGCAGATTGTGTTGAATGAGCCTGTAGAGGCGCGGTATTTTCGTCTGCATGTGACGGACGTTTTGAAAGAGGAAAGCGATTTAAGCCTGTATTATCAGAACGTCTCGGTACAGGAGCTGGAAGTGTACGGACAGTTGGAGGATTGTTTTGTGGTTGAAACACCTGTGATTGAAGCTGGAAGCCGCAGAACGCTGGAGCTCCCAACGGTGCCGGAGCCGTACAGCATTTCCTTTGGCGGTGCGGATTATGATGTGCTGGTAAATATGGACGGAAAAATCACGGACACGATCGCGGATACGCAGGTTGAGCTTGGATTTATTCTGGAAAAAGACGGAGAAATGCAGGAACTGCCGGGAATACAGACAAAGATTCCGGCATCGGAGAGGGTGGAAGTGGACAGAGAACGGGAGGAAGTACCGGAAGCCCTCTCGGCAGAGACCCTTCCAAAGGGCTTCACCGCGATGGAATGGAAGCCCGGTGGCGCGTCCACTGGAGCGGCCCACTCTGACTGGACAACCCGTTTCATCCGGGTCGTGTACCGGGACGAGGAGTTGGAGCGGACGGCACAGCTTTTTGCAACGGAGCTTTCCGGACAGTTGCTGCAGGACGTATCGGTTGAGAAGCTGGCGGATACAGAAAGACCAACGGAAGGAGATATTGTCCTGAACTTCCGGAAGGCTGTCGGGGACGGGAAAGAATGGACACAGACGCTTGGGGACGAGGGGTATGAACTGAATTTGGAAGCAGAGAGTCCGGGCGTGATTTCGATTTCGGCGCGCACGAGGCGCGGGGTGCGCTGGGGGTGTGTGGCGCTTGGACAGCTTTGGGAGAAATCAGAAGGACAGCTTCCGGCCGGCGTGCTGCGGGACTATCCGGCGTGGTCGGTCCGGGGCTTTGGAATCGACGTAGGGCGCAGACCGGTTTCCCTCGAACTTCTGTACCGCATTGCAGAAGAGCTTTCAAAGCATCAGATGAACACGCTGCAGATTCATTTGAACGACAATCAGATCATTTCCCAGAGCGATTACGATGGGACAAAAGAGGGCGCGCGACAGTTGTATGCGGGGTTTCGGCTGGAATCGGATGTGAGAAATAAAGCGGGACAGTCGATTACGTCGCAGGATCTGTATTATTCCAAAGAAGAATTTGCACAGTTTATCGAGGACGCTGCGGTGATGGGCGTTGAGGTCGTGCCGGAAATCGACACGCCCGCCCACAGTCTGGCACTTACAAAAGTATTTCCGAAGCTTGGGCTTTCCGGTGATCCGGAGAGTGTTGATCAGCTGGATTTGTCCAACCCGGCAGCGCAGAAGCTGGCAGAGACGATCTGGTCGGAATACCTGATAGAGTCGGATGCTTTTTCCGGAACGGGGACGGTGCATATCGGCATGGACGAGTATTTTGGGAATCAGAAAGCCTTTGTGGATTATATGAAAGCGCTTTCGGACTATGTAGCGGAGGCAGCGCCGGAAAAGACAATCCGCATGTGGGGCAGCCTGTCGAAGACCGGACAGGATTATTCGGGGCTTTCCAGAAAAATTCAGCTGCAGGTATGGGATACGGACTGGACAGATCCGCAGGAAATGTATGATGCCGGATTTTCCGTCATCAATTCGCTGAGCAGCAGTCTGTACCTGATTCCGGGCGGCGGCTATGACCGTCTGGATCTGGATTTTCTGGAAAAAAAGTGGCAGCCGAACGTTTTCGAAACGCAGGAGCGAACCTGGGAGCTTCCGCGGTGGTCGAACCGGACACTGGGAGCCTGCTACATGCTGTGGAACGATTATGCATCGCAGGATGGAAATGAAATTACGGAGGACGGGCTGTTTGAGCGGTTCGCAGAGCCGCTGGACATCCTGGCACGGAAGTTGTGGAAATAAAGAAAAGGAGAGAAAGAAAATGGAAATCACATCGGCTGTTGTATACAAACCGCAGCTTCAGACTGCTCTGGAAAAAAAGACTGCGGACGTATTTTGCAAAAATTTAAAAAAACGAAGCGGTGTTTCTTTACTGCAGTCTAAAACGTCTGGAAAAATCAGCATAGAGTTTTATAAAGAGGACAGCTGCAGCGAGGAGGTCAAAGCGCTGTTTGACGGCATCACTGTGCCGGGCAAAGAGGGCTTCCGGATCCGGGTCATCGACAACCCGGACGGCAGCGGGCGCATCGTTGTGCTCGGAAAAGACGAGCGCGGTGAGTTTTACGGGATGGCGCGGCTTTTGAGAAAAGCAATTGTAAAAAAAGGCAGCATTGAAATTCCGGACGAGCTGGACAGCCTGAGCATGACGCCGCAGTATCCGCTGCGGGGACATCAGCTGGGCTATCGGGACAAAAACAATACCTACGGTGCATGGTCAAAAAAGGAATTCGAGGCGTATATCGAGGATCTGGCGCTGTTCGGAGCAAACGCCATCGAGCTGCTTCCGCCGAAGACGGACGACCGTTTGTATTCCGCACTTTTCCCGGAAGATCCGATGGAGCTGATGTGCGAGGTTTCCAAAATCATTCATTCCTATGGCATGGACGTCTGGTTGTGGTATCCGAATGTCGGACGCGATTATCATGATTTTGGGTGCATCGACCGGGAGATGGAAGAACGCCGGAGGGTCTTTTCTGCAATTCCTTATCTGGATGCAATGCTGGTTCCGCTGGGGGATCCCGGTTCCCTCTGGCCGACGGATGCGATGCGTCTGACAGAGCATTTTGTGGAAATTCTGCACGAATATCATCCGGAAGCGGGTGTATGGGTTGCACCGCAGCATTTTCAGCCGGAGCCTGGCTGGTACGATACTTTTTATGAAGAAATCGCAAAGGAGCCGGACTGGATTTGCGGCGTGTGCTTTGCACCCTGGGAGCAGGACAGCATCGAAGAGCTGTATGAGAAGCTTCCCGAAAAATATCGTGAAAACATTCGGAACTATCCGGATATTTCCCACAATTCGAACTGTCAGTTCCCGGTGGAAAACTGGGACATGGCGTTTGCACTGACGAGCGGACGGGAGGGCTACAATGCGCGTCCGGAAAAAATGAAAGCGATTCACAATATGTTAGAACCGTATACCATCGGTTCGATCACCTATTCCGAGGGTATTCATGATGACGTCAATAAGATCCTCTGGGCGGATCAGGATTTTGACAGCTCGGTGGCGGCAGAGGAAACGATGGCGGATTATGCAAACCTGTTTATCGATTCGGAAACTTCTGAGCAGGTTGCGGAATTTTTGATGGACGTGGAGCATAACTGGGATGGCCCGGTTCTGGAAAACGACGGAATCGATGCACTGTATGAATCCTTTACAGCATTCGATAAAACCGTATTGAAACAGGTGAAAAACAATTACCGCTATCAGATGTTGAAGCTGCGGATTCTGACGGATTACTGGACGAAACAGAAATATGCAAAGGATCAGGAGCTGGAGCAGCAGGCGCGTGCGGTGCTCGACCTGGCGGATATTACCGGAAGCGAAGCAGTTATCCGGGAGGCGCGGACGATCCTGAATCTTTCCAGGGACGTTCCGGCGGCAGAGGATGTGCTGTTTGAAATGCTGAAGCTGGCAGACAGCCTGCGGAATCTGTGCGGTATTCAGCTGACCGAAAACCATCACGGCGGGCAGTGCTGGATTCGCGGCGCGTACCTGCAGACGAGAAGCATGCCGTTAAACGATTATCAGTATTTGATGCAGAGCTTTAAGCGGATTGAAAAGATGCAGAACGAAAAGAACAGATGCGCAGCACTGCATCAGCTGAACCTGCGTCAGGATCCCGGCGACGGAAACCAGTTCTGCGCGCCTGGCACTTACGAGGGCTTTTCACATGTTTCCGTATGGCACAGCTGGGAGGAAGATCCCGGATATTTAAAAACTCCATTCATCGATCACAGCGTGTATACAATGGTCGGCCTGCTGCATGAGATCGACGGCTGGTACCACGAGTTCCCGATGCCGCTGACCTGGGCGCTGAATGTGACGGTGCAGTATGGAACACCGCTGGAAATGACGTTTACCGGACTTGATCCGGAAGCTTCTTATGGGATGAAGGTATTTTATCCGAATTCGTTTTTCCGGGCATTTGTGGGACAGACCGCGCTGAAGGATGAAACGCTGGTCAATATCCGTGCCGGAAAAGTCCTGCTGGCAGATCGGATTGCGCAGAATCCGAACGGAAAATCTGTCCGCCGGGAGATCGAGGCTGGAAGAGAGCCGTTCTGGGAATACGACCTGCCGAAGGAATCCTATCAGGACGGCACGCTGAAAGTCCGTTGGGAGGTTTACGATACCTTAAAGGCGCTGGCAGTCAGCGAAGTATGGATTATGAAAAAAGAATAAACAATAGAATGCAAAAAAACCGGTCTTTTATGACCGGTTTTTTTATCGTACAGAGTTCAGAAAAGGGCAGCTTTTTGTCTCGCTTCACGGCGGCGTTTGTATTCTGCCTTGTCGAGGGGTACAATCATGCCGCAGCTTTCGCACAGGATGCCGCGTTGTTTTTCAAGACTGACGATGGGGATAAAGAAAAGCGTTACCTGATCGAGCTGGCGGCAAAGGGTTTGGGGAGCATCATGTCCGCAGTTTTTACAGATCGCATGTCCGCATGCTCCTTCCCGCTTGAATAAGGTTCGGGTTCCGTAAGTAATCACCATTGCATACCTCCGTTTACAGACTGTTTCAGCATATCCAGTGCAGCGTTAAAGTCTTTAGATACATTCGGGCAGGCTGCAACAAGGATTCGCTGTCCGTTCTTGTGCTCCAGAGCAATGTAATTGGATGTTGTAGGATTGCCGTTTACCATGTTGCATTTAAAAACATTATAAAACTGATCGAGGGGATATACAGAAAAACCATACTGCAAATTGGAAAAGTCAAGGAGATAATGGGGAGAGACAGCGAGACCTAATCCGTCATAAAAAGCAGCGTCAGCTGACTGGAAATCCTGACAGAGCGGTTCGAACTCACCGTCTCGCATAAGCTCCTGAATACGGGTCTGAATGTGATTGCTGTTTTTCCTGAAGGAGATCAGGACAATCACACTGAGGATGAAAAAGACTGCAGCAAATGTAAAGAGCACAAGGCTGCTGCCCATCAAAGGAACGGTGGTATCGAGATAATGATCACCCAAGGTTTGCTCATAGTCGGAAAGGGAGAGCTCAAAGCCGTTGTTATTAAAGTAGTCTACAAGGTATCCGGCAAGCTTTTTGGGGATCTTCTTGCTTTGACCGACAGCAGTCTGAGGAACCATTGCTTTCAGATCGGCATCGGAAATGGTTTCATTGTAAACAGGAAAGGGACAGGAGCTCTCGGTGCTGACAATAGACCAGTAACCTTTGTCGTTTTCGGCAACATAATATTTCTTTACAGTCCTTCCGTCAGAGGTTTGCTCTGCGAAGGGTCCCATAACATAGACGATATTGAGGGAAGCATAGCCGCCGGAGGTCGGGTCAAAGGGCTGATCCTTGTGGGGGATCAAAAAAATGCCGAACAGCAGAAAGAAGGCAGCAGCAATCAGCAAAACCGCCGGGACAGTCCGGTTTGTTTTTCCCATTTTAAGCAGGTTCTTTTTAAAGTCTTCCATTAACGATAACGCTCCTCCCAGAGCTGAAATTGTGTGAGATTTCAGGTTGATCTGTGTCATAGGAATAGCATAACAAGTTAATAACGGAAGATAAAGCAAGAAATTTAAGCTGTGATATCAGTTTTTTTAGATAAACAGCTCGATCAGGAAAACCAGCGCGCAGCAGATCACGGATACCGGAAATAATCCGGCGCCGAGCCATGCGGCGATGATTCCGGCGATCAGGGCAACTGCACCGGAAATCGGCGACTGCGTTGCGTGCAGGATGGCTGGAAAGGTCATCACAGCGAGCGTAACATAAGGCACATAATAAAGAAACGACTGGATAAATGTGTTGCGGATCGGTTTGCGGATCAGCGTCAGCGGAAGGACGCGGATTGTATAGGAAACCAGCGCCATGACGGCGATATAAAGCACATTACGACTCATGTTCGGATTCCTCCTGTGTATTTTTGACCGGGAATAAAATTGCTGCAGCAGCGGAAATCAGCACGGTAAGCAAAATCGTGCGGGTTCCGTCGGACAATGCAGAGATTCCGGGCACATAACTGCCGAAAAAGCTCAACGCAAAGCTGATGACGATCAGGACAGCAACGACTTTATTTTTCCGTGCGGGGGGGATGATGATTGCGAGGAACATGCCGTAAAGGGCAACGCTGAGCGCACTGACAGCGCGCAGCGGAAGCGCATTTCCTGCCATGATGCCGAAGGCTGTGCCGAACGCCCATGCAGGAGCGGCAAGCAAAATCGCGCCATAGGTATAGAACGGATTCAGGCAGCCGGGGCGGGAAATCGTGATGCCGAACAGCTCGTCCGTTACATCATAAGCGATAATCAGTCTGTGGAAAAACGGTGTGCCGGGTGCAAAGCGCTGCGCGAGCGCACAGCTCATCAGCAGATACCGCGCATTTGCGATCAAGGTAATAAGCGCTACCTGGAAAAGCGTCGCATTGGCGGCGATTAAGGTGAACGCAGCATATTCTCCGGCGGAAGCATTGTTTAGCAGGCTGGCAAAAAAGCCCTGCAGCGGCGTCAGACCGGCGTTTCTTGCGGCGATGCCGAGGGAAAAGGAAACGGCAAAATAGCCCAGTGCGATGGGAACGCCGTCGCGCATGCCGTTTAAGAAAATCCTGCGGTCGAACGCCCAGGCGGGGCGGCCGGACAGACGGGAGGTTTCGGAACTGGAAGTCATGATAATAGAAGTCCTTTCTTTGGTGCGTGTGAACTGCACACCAATGGCGTGCAGAATTTATTATAGCGCACCCTATCTTTGAAAAAAAGAGGAAAAAACTGAATTTACATAGAAAATAGAAGGTTTTTTTCTACAGGAAATGATTGACGGAAAGGAAGAAAGAGACTACTATAGAACAGATAAAAATTTATAGGAGGTTCATAATGGAGGAGAAAAGTGTGGCAATTAAAGACGCCAGAACACTTGGTGTACCGAAGATGCTGCTGTTAGGTCTGCAGCATATGTTCGCAATGTTTGGTGCGACGATTTTGGTACCGATTCTGGTCAACAACTATTTTGAAGGAGAAGGGCTTTCCATTCAGGTAACCCTGATCTGCGCTGGTCTGGGAACTCTGTTCTTCCACCTGTGCTCCAAGCTGAAGGTACCGGCTTTCCTTGGTTCGTCCTTCGCATTCCTGGGCGGTTTTGCTACGGTAGCAAATCTGAACACCGGAATTTTCGCAGACATGACCATGGGAGAAAAGCTGCCTTATGCCTGTGGCGGTATTGTTGTAGCTGGTTTATTGTATCTGGTGCTTGCCCTGGTCATCAAGATTGCAGGTGTACATCGCGTTATGCATTATCTGCCGCCTGTTGTAACCGGTCCGATCATCATCTGTATCGGTCTGTCCCTTGCACCGTCTGCAATCTCCAACGCATCGACCAACTGGCTGATTGCCCTGATTGCACTTGGAACCATTATCGTATTTAACATCTGGGGAAAAGGAATGTTCAAGATTATCCCGATTCTGATGGGCGTTGTGGTTTCCTATGTTGTTGCAGCTGTTTTAAATGCAATTGGCCTGACAAATCCGGACGGAAGCGCCATCCTGGATTTCTCCAACATTGCATCTGCATCCTGGGTTGGCCTGCCGCCTTTCCAGCTGTGCAAATTTAACCTGACTGCAATTTTAGTTATGGCTCCGATCGCGCTTGCTACCATGATGGAGCACATCGGCGATATGTCCGCGATTTCCGCAACAGTCGGCGAAAACTTCATCGCTGATCCCGGTCTGCACCGCACTCTGGTAGGCGACGGTCTTGCAACCGCTCTGTCCGCTCTGGTTGGCGGTCCTGCAAACACCACCTACGGTGAGAACACCGGCGTTCTGGAATTAAGCCATGTACATGATCCCCGAGTGATCCGTATTGCAGCTGTATTCGCAGTAATCTTAAGCTTCATTCCGAAGATGGCTGATGTAATCGGCTCCATGCCGTCCGCAATCATCGGCGGCGTAAGCTTCATGCTGTATGGTATGATTTCCGCAATCGGCGTCCGTAACGTAGTAGAGAACCATGTAGACCTGACCAAGTCCCGCAACCTGGTTATCGCAGCAGTGATCCTGGTATGCGGCCTGGGCTTCTCCAGTGGTCTGACCTTTACGGTATTCGGCACATCCATCACGCTGACCGGTCTTGCAATCGCAGCGCTGGCAGGTATTATCCTGAATGCAATTCTGCCTGGCAACGACTACGAGTTCGGCAAGGACTTAAAGGGCGATATCAACAGAGGCGTTACCCTGAAACCAAATCCGGAAGAAATTAAGTAAAAATCGAAGGCGCGCCTCCGTTATAAGAGGTGCAAAGGAACAGCCCCGGCAGTTTTCAAACAATAGAATGCACGCTCTGCGAGCATTCTATTGTCATGAATAAAAACTGTCGGGGCTGTTTTTTGTTTCATGGGAAAATACGTCCTATGAAATAAAAACGCTCCGCGAGGATGCACACTCGGCGCAGGGGTAGATGGTTGCCGAAGCAACCGCGCCTCGGCGCGAGAATGTGCCAAGGCACATTCTTTTTTACATCAGCTTACGGAATAATGCGGTCAGATCTTCGATGCTTGCATCCTTTGGGTTGCCGGGTGCACATGCATCTGCATGGGCAGATTCTGCCAGGAACGGAAGATCCTCTTCCTTGATGGCTTCGAGCTTGGACGGAATGCCGACATCCTCGGAAAGCTTGCGGACAGCATCGACCGCAGCTTTACGGTAAGCAGCCTGATCCATCTGATCAACGCCTTCTACGCCCATTGCGCGTGCAATTTCACGGTATTTTTCACCGGTGCAGTCTGCGTTGTATTCCATAACGATCGGAAGCATCATTGCGCATGCAACGCCGTGAGGGGTGTCATAAACAGCGCCCAGGGTGTGTGCCATGGAATGAGCGATGCCGAGACCGACATTGGAGAAGCCCATGCCTGCGATATACTGACCAAGAGCCATGCCTTCACGGCCTTCTTTGGTGTTAGCGACGGCATTACGCAGGGATTTGGAAATGATTTCGATTGCCTTTAAGTGGAACATATCGGTCATTTCCCATGCAGCCTTTGTGGTGTAGCCTTCGATTGCGTGGGTCAGAGCATCCATACCAGTAGAAGCGGTCAGGCCCTTTGGCATGGAGGACATCATATCGGGATCAACGACTGCGATGATCGGCATGTCGTGGGGGTCAACGCATACGAATTTGCGCTTGCGCTCTACGTCGGTGATAACGTAGTTGATGGTAACCTCTGCAGCGGTGCCGGCAGTGGTAGGAACAGCGATAATCGGAACGCAGGGCTTTTTGGTGGGAGCAACGCCTTCGAGGCTGCGGACGTCTTCAAATTCCGGGTTGGCGATGATGATGCCGATGGCCTTGGAGGTATCCATAGAGGAACCGCCGCCGATTGCGATGATGTAGTCAGCGCCGGAAGCCTTGAACGCTGCAACGCCGTTCTTTACGTTTTCGATGGTCGGGTTTGCTTTGATATCGGAGTAGATTTCATAAGCAAGACCTTCGCGGTCTAAAATATCCGTTACCTTTGCGGTTACGCCAAACTTGATCAGATCCGGGTCAGAACATACAAAAGCTTTCCGGAAAGCATGAGCCTTTGCTTCGTTTGCGATTTCTTCGATTGCGCCAGCTCCGTGATAGGAGGTCTGGTTGAGCATAATTCTGTTTGCCATTGGAAAAACCCCTTTCTTTCGATCGATTTTTGATAATTTCATTGTAATACAAAAAAGGAAAGAAAAAAAGGAAATTTTTATAAAATCGACATTATTCTAATGGAAAAAAGGAAGAAATGTTATTGAAATTTACCAGAATTTACTTTCTTTTCAAAACTTTTTTAGCTTTGTTGACAATCTACGATTCCGCAGATGGAAATTCCTTTTTGCAGTTTTTAGAAGCTGCGTCGTCCGGTGCCTGGGGGGTGCAGCAAAAGCGTCTGGAATATTCCAGGTTTGCCTGAATCAGGTTGTATTCCAGTAAAAGACGGAGCGTGCAGGAGAGACATTCGGGAGATTTGGCGTGCGCTTCGCACACGTCCTTGAAAGAGTGGGACAGATTCAGAATATCCAGAGAAGAGACTGCCATGCAGATCACCTGAAACGCTCCGTTTCTATATAGTATGGCGCGCGTGCCGCCGGGGTGCGCAAACCGCTTCGGTGGATACCTCTTCTTTCCGGATAAAAACAGCGATGACAAGACTTTCCTGCTTGCATCCTGCCCTACAGATGATAAACTGGGAGTAAGAATCGAAAGGGACAGGAGGCACACAGCATGAACCTAAATCCGCTTGCGGCAGAGAAACAGTTTTTAAACCCATTGGATCGCGTCAACGGATTCGATATCCGTCCGGGGCTATATGAAATCAACGGAGCGACTTCCTTCGGAAGCTGCGTCAACTTTACAATTCATTCTCAGAATGCGGTTTCCTGTGAGCTGCTGCTGTTTCACAGAGGGGAAAAAGAGCCTTACGGGACGATTCCTTTTCCGGAAAATTACAGGATCGGGCGGGTATATTCGATGATCGTGTTCGGTCTGGATATTTACGATTTTGAGTACGCCTATCGGATGGACGGGCCGAACGTCCCGGAAAAAGGGCTGATTTATGATAAAACAAAAGTGCTTTTGGATCCGTATGCACGGGCGGTGACGCAGCAGAGCATCTGGGGAAAAGAGCCCGACCGGGAGAAGGGTTATCATGGGCGGGTGGTGTTCAACGATTTCGACTGGGGTGACGCCAGAGAGCCGAAAAAGCCGATGCAGGAGCTGATTATTTATGAGATGCATGTGCGCGGTTTTACAAAGCATGCCTCCTCGGGCGTGCAGTTTCCGGGAACGTTTGAGGGTATCCGGGAAAAAATCCCCTACCTGAAGGCGCTTGGCATCACTGCGGTTGAGCTGATGCCGGTGTTTGAATTCGACGAGACGATGGGAAAACGTGAAATTGGCGGCAGGACGCTTCTGGATTACTGGGGCTACAACACGGTTGGATTTTTTGCACCGAACACAGGATACACGGCGCGTCAGGAGTATAACCGGGAAGGGACGGAGTTTAAAAATCTCATCCGGGAGCTTCACCAGAACGGAATCGAAGTCATTTTAGACGTGGTGTTCAATCATACCGCGGAGGGAAACGAGCAGGGACCGTTTTTTGAATTTAAGGGAATCGACAACCGGATTTATTATATGCTGACGCCGGAGGGAGACTATTATAATTTCAGCGGATGCGGAAATACGTTAAATTGCAATCATCCAGTCGTACAGCAGATGATTCTGGAATGCCTGCGGCATTGGGTAATTCATTATCGGGTGGACGGTTTTCGCTTTGACCTTGCGAGCATTTTGGGACGAAACGAGGACGGGACGCCGCTGTTACAGCCGCCTCTGCTTCGGAATCTGGCGGAAGATCCGGTGCTGAAGGACGTCAACCTGATTGCGGAGGCATGGGATGCGGGCGGTTTGTATCAGGTCGGAAATTTCCCGGCGTGGAACCGGTGGGCGGAGTGGAACGGCAAATACCGGGACGAGCTGCGCAGCTTTTTAAAAGGAGAGTACTGGTTCGCTGCACAGGCAGCAAAGCGGATTACCGGCTCTCCGGATCTGTACGGCGGGCAGTATCGGGGCTACAATTCGTCAATCAATTTTCTGACCTGTCACGACGGCTTTACGCTGTACGACCTGTATTCTTATAATGAAAAACATAACGAGGAAAACGGCTGGAATAATACTGATGGTGCAGATGATAACCGGAGCTGGAACTGTGGGTACGAGGGAAAATCCGACAACCCCGGAATAGAAGCGCTTCGGAAAAGAATGATCAAAAATGCCTGTGCGGTGTTACTGTGCAGCCGCGGAACGCCGATGTTTCTGGCGGGAGACGAATTTTGCAATACGCAGTTTGGCAACAACAACGCCTACTGTCAGGACAACGAAATTTCCTGGCTGGACTGGTCGCTGTTGGAAAAAAATAGAGAAATTTACGAATTTTTCCGGTATATGATTGCATTCCGCAAAAAACACTCTGCAATCCGCGGAGAATGCAGTTCGTCCGGGCTTGGGTTCCCGACGGTCAGCGTCCATACGAATCAGCCCTGGGACAATAATGTGACCCAGGAAAGTAAATTCCTGGGCGTGATGTTTGCGGGGGCGGTTCCGGCCGGAAGCAGTCAGAAAACAGGACGAAATCAGGAAAACGCGTGGAGTCAGGAAGCAGAGAGACGCCGGGAATCTGTGTGGAGCTTGGAAATGGAGCGAACCCGGGAATTGGAAACGGAAGATCTCGTGTACCTGGCGGTCAATGTTTTCTGGGAGGATCAGCAGTTTTTTCTGCCGAAGCTTCCAAACGGCTTTGTATGGAGGCTTGCGGTCAATACGGACCAGCCGGAAATGCCCGAAAAGGAGTCACAGATGACTGTCATTGACAGTGAATTTATCCTGAAACCGCGCAGCGTCGCCGTTTTTGTGGGAGGCCCATCCTTTTAACAAAATGCCGCGAAATGGAAAGAAAAGCTGATGATGTCTCCACATTATAAGCCAAACATTTCGCGGCAGATTTTTTTCCCGGTCTCTGTGCGGAAAATGTTGTCATAGGTCGCCCGGATATGGGCTGTGTCCGTGTTTCCTTCAAAGAGGTTGACCAGAAAATCCGCCTCCACCAGAATCTGATAATCGAGACCGTCGATGCCGGTATAAGTATGATGATGACCGACTAAAAAGCTGACGCGCTCTATCACATCTTTTTCAAATCCCAGCTCGGAGAGCATCTGCTCTGCCAGGGCAGGACCTTCTTTTTCCTGCAATTTTCCGTTTCCGTCTCCGTATTTTTCCAGACACAGCCGGATGCCGATATCGTGCACGATGGCGGCAGCTTCCGTAATGAACAGTGTTTTTTCATCGAGATGCTCGGAAACAGCGATCGTCTTTGCAAAGCTGTGCACCTTCAGAAAATGCTGAATGCGCTCCGGGCTGCCGTGATCGTAGGAAATCATTTTAAAATAAGCGGTTCTAAAGTCATACGAAGCTCCCTTCTTTGTGAGATACATAAGTCAGTTAAGAACATCATAGCGCGGTTTTCCTGATAATTCAAGCGCAGGAAAACGGTTGACAGTTCTCTGCAGATAAACTAGGATGAAAAAAGATGTAGGTACATCCATTTTGAAAAACTATCGTGCAGGAAAGCCCCTGCAACTTAAATTCAGGAGGACGATTGCGATGGATAAAACCGAACGGAAAATGACGAAAATTGCGCGGGAGTTAAATAAGCTGACGGTACAGGCGATGAAGGAGAAAGGAATCGGGACGGCGGAGTTCGATTTTATCCATCTGGTGCGGCACCATCCCGGCATCACACAGGCGCAGCTGCGGGAAGAATTAAAGATCGACAAGGGAGCTGCGGCGCGCCGGGCGGCAAGCCTGGAAGCGAAGGGTTACCTGATTCGCCGGGACAATCCGGAGGACAAAAGAAGTCAGCTTTTGTATGCGACAAAAAAGGCGGAAGGGCTGAAAAACTCCAAGGTCAGCATTGAATCGACGTTTTATGAGTGGCTGATGGAGGAACTGGACGAATCAGAAACCGAGCACTTTTGCGAAATGCTGGATCGACTGTATCTGAGATCGAAAAAAGAAAGCCGGTCTGGATTTTTACAGGTAAAGGAACGGATGGACAGAGGAGAAAAGGATGGCTGAAGGGACGACGATGTGCGACAGGAAAGAATCGGGAATCCGGACTGCCTGGAAAAAACCGGATCAGATCGGAAGCTACTTTGTGACGGAGTGGAAGCCGCTGCTTGCGGTGACGGTTTCCGGCCTGATTTATAATATCGGACTGCTCGCGGGGCCGTGGTTTGAAGGACGGCTTGCACAGTGCCTGCTGGATGTGTTTACAGGGAAAAAATTTTTTACCGATATGCTGCTTTTGGTGTGCGCGTATGTGGCAGTGATCGGATTCGTGCAGGGCGCGCGCTACATCAAGCGGTTTTATGTGCGCCGGTTTGCGAACGATATCAACCGGAGCATGAAGCAGGTGCTTTACGGGAATCTGGTACATAAAAGTGTAGGTGAGCTGGAAAAAGAGGGGGCCGGAAGCCTTCTGACAAAAGCGGTGTCTGACGTGGATGCGTGCGTAGAGGGAATCCGGAAGTTTACGACGGAGATTTTTGATACCGGTATTGCGCTGCTTGCCTATGCTGCGATGCTGTTGTGGTACGACTGGCGGCTTGCACTGCTGTGTCTGTTGTTCCCGCCGTTTTCCTATTTGATGGCGGAAAAGATGAAAACCGTGGTAGAGCGCAGCAATGCCGCATATAAGGAGAGCGCCGGACGCTTGAATACAGCGACGCTGGACCGCGCGGGCAACGCGGTGACTTATCGGATTTACGGCTGTGAAAAACAGCGCAGCGGCATGTATGAAAAACAGCTGGAGGATTACGAAAAAACAGCAGTCCGTGCAGGGATGCAGGTCGTAGCGATGCCTCCGCTGTATCAGGTGATTTCCATGGGAAGCACCGTGCTGATTTTGTATTTCGGTTCGAAAAATGTGTTAAACAGCGGATGGGCGGTTTGGAACATCGCAGCGTTTACGACATTTTTATCCTGCTATGGAAAGCTTGCGGTCAAGTCCTCGAAGGCGGCGAAGCTGTTTAACTCCGTACAGAAAGCGAACGTTTCGTGGAAAAGAATCCGTCCGCTGCTGATAGAGCCTCCGGAAGAAACAGAAGAAAAGACAGCCGGGGCGGTCAGCCTGAAGCTGGATCAGGCGGGCGGCGCATATCCGGGTGGAAAGCAGATTTTTGACGGATTGACGATAAGTGCAAAGCCTGGACAGATCATCGGGATCACGGGTCCTGTTGCGTGCGGCAAATCGACTCTTGGTAAAATTTTTCTGGGAGAAGTGCCTTATACCGGACATGTTTTGTTAAACAGGAAAGAATTATCTGAATATTCAGACAAAGAACGCAGGAGCATGGTCGGATGGCAGGGACACGATCCGGAGCTTTTGGCGGACAGTGTCCGAAACAATGTCGCGCTCGGAGAGGAGCAGATCGACGTCGGCAGGGAGCTTTCGCGCGTTTGCCTGGACCGGGAAGTGTCCGAAATGGAAAACGGCGTCGATACACTGGTCGGCAGCCGCGGCGTGCGGCTTTCCGGCGGGCAGCAGGCGAGAACGGCGCTTGCACGGACGCTGTCCCATGCAAAGCCGCTGATCGTTCTGGATGACCCGTTTGCGGCGCTGGATCGGAATACGGAGGAGGAGATTTTCCGGGAATTAAAAGCGATGTCAAAGGATCGGATTATCCTGCTGATTTCGCACCGCCTGTATTTGTTTGATCAGATGGATCAGGTCATCTGGATGGAAAACGGACAGACGCAGACAGGAACGCACGAAAAAATGCTGCAGATAGTTCCGGAATATGCAAATTTGTGCAAGGTATGGAAGGAGGGAGCAGACCATGCGTGAGCGTTTGAAAAAAACGATGCCGTCAAAGGCGCATCATGAAATTCTCACTGCGGTGGGATCGATCTGCACACAGAATCTTCTGCTTCCGATTGCATTGGTCATCACCGTAGTCGGCGCAGTCGTCACTGCACTTGTGCCGCCGCTGATTCTGGAAAAAATCGTGGACGGGCTGACTGCGGGAAACCCGATGCCGATTGTACAGGCATTTTCCTATTTCGGCGTGACAGCACTGGCGGGATTGCTGGAATCTACGCGGGAAAGCCTTTTGATCGTATTCGGACAGAAGCTGACTCACGGTCTGCGCAGTCAGATGTGCGAAAAGCTGTCGCAGCTGTCCGCAGATACGTTGAGTAAAATGGACGCAGGAACGATCGCATCCCGGTTCGTCGGGGATGTTGATACGCTGGAAACGCTGTTTACCTCCGGTATCATCAGCATGTTTGCAGACGCTTGCACGATGATCGGTATTTACGCAGTGCTCTGGCAGAAAAACCGCGGACTTGCGATTACTCTGCTGGCGATTCTGCCGCTGATCGCACTGTTTACAAGACATGTTCAGAAAAAAATGCTGGCTGCGCAGATGGACAGCAGAAAGGCTGCTGCGCGGACGTCGGGTCTTGTGCCGGAGACGATTCATTGCATTCGGATGATCCATGTTTTTGGAAAAGAAGGCTTTATGCGCAAACGTTATGACCGTACGCTGCAGGAGGGATATGATGCGATGGAGCGTACAAATTTTTACGATGCACTGTATTCTCCGGTTATTTTGATTACAGATGCGCTGGTGACGGGCGTTGTCATGCTGCTGTCGGCTTCGTCCGGCCCGGAGGTCAGAATGTTTTTCGGCATGTCAGTCGGTACGGCGGTTGCGGTAATTTCCTATATTTCAAGAATCTTTTCCCCAATCGAAAGCATTGGTATGGAAATCCAGACGATCCAGGAGGCGCTGGCAGGCGCGAAGCGTGTCGGAGAATTTCTGGAGCTGCCGACGCGGCTGGAAACCTCCGGGGAGGCGGGAGAAAAAGTGATGGTAGAACTTGGCAGAGCCGGCTCGGTCTCTGGTTCGGATTATGCTGCGGCCGCTGGTTCGGATCGCGCTGCGGCCGCTGAGCCGGCAAAATCGCCTGCGGTCGCATGCATTTCCCTGGAAGATGTCAGCTTCGGCTATGAAGAGGAAAAGATGGTTCTGAAGCATTTGAGCTTCGAGATAAAAACCGGCGAGCAGGTAACGATGACCGGGCGCACCGGCGCAGGAAAGAGCACAATTTTTAAATTGCTTTTGGGGCTGTATCGTCCGCAAAAGGGCTGTGTAAAAATATATGGACAGGACGCTTATCTGCTTCCGGACAGTATCAGACGGCGTCTGTTTGGCTGCGTGGAGCAGAGCTTTAAGCGGGTTCCCGGAACCGTTCTGGAGCAGATTACGCTTTCTGATCCGATGATTTCCAGAGAGGATGCGGTCGAAGCGGCGAAGCTGGCAGGACTGCATGAAGTGATTGCCGGAATGGAGCAGGGGTATGATACGCCCTGCACGGATGCACTGTTTTCACAGGGACAGTGGCAGCTTTTGTCCATTGCCCGGGCGGTTGCAGCGAAGCCGTCGATTCTGCTGCTGGATGAAATCACGGCGAACCTCGATGTAGGCACAGAGCAGGAGGTTTTGTATGCGCTCAGGCGCGCCGGAGAAAACCGGACGGTGGTTTCCATTTCCCACCGTTTGTATGAAAAAATGGGCGGCAGGGAGCTTGTAATCGGGTAACCAGACATCGTCGCAAAATACAATATGCCGCGCAAAGCCACAACCGGTCGTCTCTGCGCGGCATATTTCTCCTCCTTTCTGCGCACGTTTTTTGCGCATGTCGAGTTTGTGTCAAGTGAGCGCAGACACAAATCTCGCGATTGAAAAATTTTATTTTTCAATCTTTGCCCTCTATGCAGCGGAAACCTTCTTGTCTTTTGCTACAGGAATGATATACTGGGACTGAAATGATGTCGGGATCAAAAAGGTCTTTTGTCTCCTATGATACCGGATCAGGCATAAAAGCGATGACAGACAGGAGTGGTATACGATGGACATGCAGGAGAAATACAGACAGCAGTTGGATATTTCCTATTCCTATCATCTGGCGAAACGGATGGAAAAACACCGCACCAACGAAGAACTCGGCTATCGGACAGCAGGGTCGAAGGCAGAGCTTGCAACCGGGGAAATGCTGGAGCAGGAGATGCACACAATCGGTTTTCCGATTATCCATAAGGATGCGATTACAGTAGATGCGTGGGAATTTGAACGCGCGAAAATGACTTTTTTAAACGAAAAAGGCGAAGAGGAAACGATACAGCTTGGCGCGTATCAGACGAATTTTGTGACGGACGGACCGGAGTGCTATTCGGTTGTGTATGCAGGCAGAGGAACTCTGCAGGATTATGAAGGAATGGATGTGACCGGAAAGCTCGTATTAGTGGATATCAACCAGCGGGATGAGTGGTGGATCAATTATCCGGTTTATCAGGCGCATTTAAAAGGCGCGGCAGCTGTCATTGCCGCACAGACGGGCGGCTACGGAGAGGTAGACGAACGCGCACTGAACGCACAGGATATCGCGGGACCGTCGAATGCACCGGCATTTTCGATTGCCCGGCACGATGCAGATCAATTGAAAAAAATGCTGCAGGGCCGCAGTGAGGTAAAGGTGCTGTTTGACGCTTCGACAAAGGTGATCCCGGCGCAGACGACCTATAACATCGTCGGGGAGATTCCCGGAAAAACGCACCCGGAGCGCAGAATTATGCTTTCCGCACATTACGATTCCTATTTTGACGGTTTTCAGGATGATAACACCGCGATTTCGATGATGCTTTCGATGGGAAAAACGCTGCTGGAAATTGGATATCAGCCCGAAAATACGCTGATATTCTGCTGTATGGCGTCCGAGGAATGGGGCGTGGCGGATTCGCAGTTCGACTGGTCGACGGGCGCGTATGAACAGGTATTTACGGTGCATCCGGAGTGGCGCGGAAGCGTGATTGCCGACCTGAATTTTGAGCTCCCTGCGCTGGCACACGGGACGCGGGCGAGGATTCGGAGCACGTTCGAATACGTTTCTTTTCTGGAAGAATTTCTGGAAGAGCTGCCGAGCCTGACCGGCGCATATCCGGAGGAAACGAGGATTACCGCGCCGATTGAAACCTGGTCGGACGATTTTTCCATTGCGATTGCCGGAATCCCGTCGATGGTAAATGATTTTACGGGCGGAAGCTTTATGGAAACGAACTATCATTCACAGTTCGACAACGACGGCTTTTACGATGAGGATGTTTATCGGATGCACCATGAGCTGTTTGGACTTTTGCTGATGGCGATTGACCGTACGGTTGTTGTTCCGCTGGATTTTTCCAGAGTATTCCGAAAAGCAAAGGAGCGGCTGGACAGCGAATGGTGTGAAAAGACCGGCGCGGACGGACAGCGGCTGCTGCGGGTGCTGGAGCAGGCAACGGCGACGGCGCAACAGCTGTATGCAAAGGTAGAGAAAACGAACCGGAACGCGAGGCACGCTGACGCATCGGCGGCTGGTGTGGAAAATGCATCTGGACTGCGCACGGCGGAGACTGACGATGCCGGGGCGGTGAATGGAGATTTTATCACATGTGTGCAGGGAACGGACACTGTTGCAGAAGTACCTGCGGCAGACACCCGGAAGCTGGAACGATCGCTTTTACAGGTTTTTCAGCAGGAGCAGGACGCCTATGTGCGGATCGACTGGTATGGAAACGTGTTGTTTCCGCATGGAATTTTGCAGGATCGTTTGCAGCTTCTGGAAGGTGCGGTACGCAATCTGAAAGAGGGAAGGCTTTCAGCGGCACTGCGCAAGCTGTATGAGATCGACAGCAACCGGTACGCATTTTTGTTTGAAGAAGAGGTTTATCGACATTTTACATCGTATGCATTGGATCAGAGTGCAGATCGGCTGAAATGGGGAACCGGAAGAATTATCGGGTTTGAAAACTTTTTCCCGGTTGTGACCGGACTTCTGGAAAAAGAAAAGACGGACTGCAGTGATTTTACGGAAGAAATTGCACAGCTGGAGGCTGCATATGAGCGCCAGAGCGATTTGTACCGGAAAGAAATCGATACGCTGTGCGTGCAGACGGAAAGGATGGAGCGGCTTTTGAGAGAAGCCGGAGTGGAATTTTATGGACAGTGAAAAACTGTATCGAGTACAGGAAGAGGATTTGTCGAAGCTTGAGGAGCTGTTGTGCCGTTCGTTTGCGGCGGACCCGTTGTATGTGGAGCTGATTCCGGATGAAGAGGTGCGGAAACGACTGATGCCGGAGCTGTTTCAATGCGACCTGACGGAATTTTATGAGACGTGTGAAATTTTTGCAGACAGTAAGGAATTAAACGGCATATTGGTCGTTTCGGACGAAACGGAGCCGTACCATCTGCTGCATCGTTATTTTACGGAGGTGCAGGCGACGCTGCGCACGGAGGGCTATCTGATCCGGGAGGATCACAGCCTGAAGACATTTTTTAATTTCGTGCTCGGCAGGGATTACCTGAATTCCAGCTGGACGGATCAGCTACATCAGGATCGGAGACTACATATCATTTATCTGGCGGTTGATCCGGAAATGCAGCATCACGGAATCGCGGCGACGCTGGTGGAAGAGGCAGTTGCATACGCGGAACGCAACGATCTGATGATTTCGCTGGAAACGCACAACCCGCGTAACGTTGCGTTTTATCAGCAGTTCGGGTTTAAGGTGTACGGAGTCGTGGAAAAGCATTTTTCCCTGAAACAATATTGTCTGGTGCGGGAAATCCAGGCGTAATATTCTAACAGTTCACCGCGCCATTTCATTCGCAAAAGCGCATCTTCGATGCTTTCCGCTGCTTCGCAGCTCCTTTTGCTCATGAAATGGCGCTCCCTTCGTAGTTTCCTGGGAGCAGATTTTCCCGCAAGCGCGAAATCTGCTCCCAGGAAGCTACGAGTGAACTGTAGTACCATATTTGGATCGGCTT
>OIXG01000257.1_pt1 | contig 67713 bp, 61 predicted proteins | sample 1587731 | NCBI WGS metagenome assembly OIXG01 (sample SAMEA3888908, study PRJEB22519) | human gut metagenome | biome: human gut; feature: human-associated habitat; material: faeces | place: Denmark | collected 2010 | reverse complement strand
CGCATGGTCTAAGCCATACGGAGGATTAACTGTTTTACGGACACCCGTCTATCGCGCGGAATGCCTTTTATCGTTCTAGGGCTCAGGGACGTTACCGAATCAGTCTCAGAGCATTTTCATAGTCGTTTTTGTGAACGTAGATATGATATTCATACGAATAGTTCGGGTCAACGCCAAAGCTGCCGTTGCGCCCGCGGCTGCGGCCGCCGAGCGCGGAAGAGCCCTGCAAATTCTCGGTTCTGACCGTGTAGGCAATGCCGTTGGCGGACAGGATGCTGCGGATGTTGGACTGGCGCTGCATGTCCATCGTGGTGATGAGTTCCTTGCGGTTGAAGATCGTCAGCATAATACGGCCCCCTTTATATAGAGTTTCTGTATTGATTTTACCACATGCTTTTCCTGCGTGCAATAGCGGCACAAATTGACAAGGCTCCGCGTGAATACTATAATGCTTTGCATGGAAAAGCGCTGAAAAGGCGCATTGCGCGGGAGTCGTTTCCGCACACAGAAGGGAACTATCAAAGACATGAGACAGGATCTATCGCTCCGTTTGGAGCAATTCAAAAAGCAATACGTCGCGGACGAGGCGGTGCGCAGCCGCATCGCCGAGCCGCCCGTCAAATTCATCGGCGATGAGATCATGGAGCTGGCCGTCGCCGCGCTTCTGCAGGGGGAGAACGTTTTGCTCTCCGGCGGCAAGGCCACGGGCAAAAATATCTTGGCGGACAACCTTGCGTGGTTGTTCCGCCGTCCGGTCTACACTGTGTCGTTCCATGTGAATACCGATAGCAGCACGCTCATCGGCACCGACACCTTCACCGGCGGCGAGGTGCGGCTGCGCCGCGGCCCTGTCGCGCTTGCCGCGCAGTACGGCGGCTTCTGCATCTTGGATGAGATCAACATGGCGAAAAACGACGCTGTGGCCGTGCTGCACTCCGCGCTCGACTACCGCCGCCTCATCGACGTGCCGGGCTATGAGTGTATCCCTATCCACCCCGCCGCGCGCTTCATCGCCACGATGAACTACGGCTACGCCGGTACGCGCGAGTTGAACGAAGCGCTTGTCTCGCGCTTTACGGTCATCCGCATGCCGACGCTCGAGGAACCCCAGCTCTGTGAGCTGCTGCGCGCCAACGTGTCCGAGGCATCGGACGAGAACATCAAGCGCTGCACGGGGCTGTTCCTTGATCTGAACGCCAAGGCTGTGAACGGCGAGATCTCGACGAACTCCGTCGATATGCGCGGCATGATCGCGGCCCTGCACCTGATGACCGACGGCATGGCACCGAAGGATGCCATCGCCGTGAGCATCACGAACAAGTGCTTCGACGAGTACGAGTACGAGCTCGTGCGCGACGTAGCGCTGACGCGCTTTGCCTGAAGATATGAGCATCGGCAGAGAAGAGAGCCTTTTTTTGACCGTTTCCGAAGATCACCGCAAGCGGACCTATCCCGAGTATGTGCAGAAGATGAGCGAACCATTTGAGCGCGCGGGCGGCATGGCGGAGGTGTACGAGGGCGTTGTCCTCGGCGGGGCGGACAAGTTTTTCGGGCTCGATGACTTGAATCTGTGGCTGCGGCGGCACCGCTACGCGGCCTACAATATTGACGTGCTGCTGCCCATTGCGCACCTGTGCGTCGAGCGCGCCGTGCGGGCGAGGTTGATGGGCGAGCGCCCGGGCGTCGCTGTGATGGCGGAGCAGGCGGCGGGCGAAATTTTGCGTGGCGACCTCCTGCGCTACCGGCGCAGCTCGCGCGGCTGGATGTACATTTACGATCTGACGAAGCAGTTTCCCGCCGCGGCGACGGAGGGCGACCGCCGCATTATGAAAAATTTCAGCGGTTTTGAAGATATGCTGGCGGAGTTTGACGACCTTGCCGCGCGCAGCGAGAGCTGCGCGGATGCAAAGTCGCTCGTCGAACTCGCGGCGCTTTTGTACCGCAAAATTTTCATCCGCTATTTTGCGCCCGACCACAATCAGGACATCTTACCCGAGCGCGAGACGGAAGAGTGGGAGCCCGCAGCCGAACCGGGGGACATCGAGTGGACACAGACCGAGGAGATGGAACTCCAATACGACAAAGCGGGCGAGGCATCGGCCAATGGCCTCGTCCTGCCGGACGACGCGCTCGCCGGCATTCCGGACTATCTGGCGCGCAACTTTGGCCCCAGCTTCCAGACCGATCAGGCGATGGAGGAGATCGAAAGCGCTGTCTGCACCGGTATCCACGAGGAGCGAAAGCTCCTCTTCACCGACGGCCTGAGCGCGGACGCCTACGAGGGCAGTGAGCCGCGCGCCCAATCGCTGCGCGCCAGTCGGGACGGCAACCTCAAAATGCTCCAAGAGCACGAGGACGCCGCGCGTCAGGGCATCCGCAGCATCGAGCAGGCCTTTCGCAATGCGCTGAGCCTGCGCAGCGAGCCAGACGTTTACCACGCCGACCACGGCGCGCTGCAAAACGATCTGCTCTGGAAGGTCGGCCGCTGCGAAAATCCGCAGCTCTTTGAAAAGATCGTCCGGCAGGAACCGTCCGCCGTCGTCGTGGAGCTTTTGATCGACGCGAGCGGCTCGCAGAGCGTGCGGCAGAGCATGGTGGCGCTGCAAAGCTACCTCTTCAGCGCGGCGCTCAGCCGTATCCGCATCCCGCACCGCGTGATGAGCTATTGCACCTATGGCAACTACACGGTGCTGCGGCGCTTCCGCGACTACGACGACAAACCGGAGGCCGACCGCCGCATTTTGGAGTACCGCGCGACGTCGAATAACCGCGACGGCCTTGCGCTGGCCGCGGCGGGACTCGACCTCAAAAAGCGGCGCGAGGAGCATAAGATCGTCATCGTCTTCAGCGACGGCTTACCGAACGACATGGTCAGCGGCCGCAAGCGCGAGGGCGCGCCGGAAACCTACGTCGGCGACGCCGCCATCCGCGACACCTGCTTTCAGGTGCGAAAGCTCCGGCGCGAGGGCGTGCACGTCATCGGAATTTTCCTCGGCGAGGACGGAGAGCTTGAAAACGAGCGCATGATCTACGGCGCGTCGTTCCTGCGCATCCGCCGGGCGGAGGACTTTGCCGGAAGCGCCGGCAAGCGCCTGAGCGAAACGCTACTGAACCTGTAAAACGAAAAGGAGAGCCCTGCCGCTTTGCGGCAGGGCTTTTTGCACAAATTTTAAGAGAAAGCTTTGGACGTGTTTTCTTCAAAGTGCGCATGGACAATCCTGCGGAATATTCTTGTAATTACCTGTGATAATTAACGGAGATAACTAAAAGGAGAAAAGCCATGACAGTCGAAAAGATCAAAGCGCTGCTGGACGCCTGCTATCAGGCCAAGCGCGCCCGCGAGCTGCTGCCAACGCTGCCGAAGGGCGTCACATCGTCTTACATTCAGTATCTCGACGCGATCGAGCGATTGGAGTGCGAGGGCGTGCGCGTCAAGGTGTCCGACATCAGCGATGCGCTGCATCTGCCGCGCCCCGGCGTGACGCGCACAGTCGGGGAGATGGAGGACAAAGGGTATCTGCAAAAGTCCGCCTCGGCAGAGGACGGGCGCGTGACGTATCTCACCATCACCGAGCAGGGGAGAAAGCTCTCGCAGACGTTCAACGAGCAGTTTTTCGCCCAGCTTGCGCCGCTTCTCGACGATATTTCCGACGAGGACGCGGCGTGTACCATCCGCACCATTCAGGCGCTTTACGACGTCATGGCCGAAAGGAGGATCACCCTTGTCTACTGATCACAGCGATTTTACGCAGGGCAGCATTTTGAAAAAGCTGTCGCTCTTCATGCTGCCTGTGCTCGGTGCGCTCATTTTGCAGGCGGCCTACGGCGCGGTCGACCTGCTGGTTGTCGGCCGGTTCGGCTCGACGGCAGGCCTCTCCGCCGTTTCGACCGGTAGCCAGATCTTGAACCTCGTGACCTTTGTGGTCACGCAGCTTGCGATGGGCGTTACGGTCCTGATCGCGCGGTATCTTGGCGAAAAACGGCCGGAGCAGATCGGCGCAGTCCTCGGCGGTGCGGCGGTCGTGTTCACAATTTTATCCGTCGGGATATTTATCCTGCTCGTGGGCTTTGCCCGGCCGATCTCTGTTCTGATGCAGGCGCCTGAGGAGGCCGTCGGTCTCACGGCGAGCTATGTGCGCATCTGCGGCGGCGGAATTTTCTTCATCGTTGCGTATAACCTGCTCTCTGCCATCTTTAGAGGTCTTGGCGACAGCCGCTCGCCGCTTCTTTTTGTGCTGGTGGCCTGTATCGTCAACATCGCGGGCGACCTCGTTTTAGTTGCGCTCTTTGGCATGGACGCCGCGGGCGCGGCCATCGCGACGGTTCTGGCGCAGGCTGTCAGCGTGGTGCTCGCAGTTGCGCTGCTCATCAAAAAGAAGCTGCCCTTTGCCATCACGCGCGGACTTTCGATTCAATCCTCAATGTAAGAAGTTTTTGAGCATCGGTCTGCCGCTTGCCTTGCAGGAGCTTTTGACGCAGCTGTCGTTTCTGGCGCTGTGTGCGTTTGTCAACCGGCTGGGCCTTGCGGCGTCGTCGGGCTACGGCGTTGCGAGCAAGATCATCAACTTCGCCATGCTGATTCCCAGCGCGCTGATGCAGTCGATGGCGTCGTTCGTCGCGCAGAACGTGGGCGCGGGAAATCAGAAGCGCGCAAAGCAGTCGATGCTGACGGGCATCGGCGTGGGGCTGTTTTTTGGCTGCGCCGTATTCGCGCTCGTGATGCTCAAGGGCGATGCGTTGGCGGGATTTTTCTCGCCGGATGCAGAGGTCGTGCAGAAAGGCTTTGAGTATCTGAAGGGGTTCGCGCCCGAGACCATCCTGACGGCGATCCTCTTCAGCATGCTCGGCTACTTCAACGGCAACAACAAGACGCTCTGGGTCATGGCACAGGGGCTCATCCAAACGCTGCTCGTCCGCCTGCCGTTTGCGTATGTGATGAGCATCCAGCCGAACGCGAGCCTGACGAAGATCGGCCTTGCCGCGCCGGTGTCCACGCTGGCCGGCGTGCTTCTGAACGTCGGCTTCTACCTCTATCTTGACCGCAAAGAAAAGCGCGTGCAGCGTGCCGATTAAGCATTCATATATGAAAGAAGTCCCGCCGGTTCGAAACCGGCGGGACTCTGTCTGATTATTTTCCACTCTCCTGCGGCGCGTCTTCGAGCAGCATTTGCCGCAGCTTCTTCGCGGCGATGCTCAGCGGCTGCGTCTTGCGCTGGAAGAGGAAGACGCTGCGCGCGGGAATGGGCTCTTCGAGCGTGATGGGGTAGATACCGCTTGCCTCCGGCGTGCCGTAAAGCATCTCGCGCGGCACGAAGCCGACACCAAGGTCGCTCTGCACCACGGGCGGCACCTGAGCTGTGGTCTCGACCTCTACATCGGGGCTGAACGAAAGACCGTGGCGCAGGAAGAGCTCGGCATAAAAGTCGTGCGACGATGTCCCCTCCGTCAAGCTGATGATCGGGTAGTCGGCAAGCCTTTTGAGCGAAACGGGCTCCTCGGTGAGCTCCAAAAACGCCGGGCCGCAGATGGGGATCTCCTGAATTTCGTCGATCTTCTGCGCCGTGAGCGAATCCGGCACAGACGCGCCCTCTGCCAGAATGGCGAAGTCGGCAAGGCCGTTCTGCACGGCGGCGAGGCCGTGGGAGGCAGAGTGGTTCGTCAGGCAGATGCGCACGTGCGGATATGCGCGGCGGTAGCGCGCGAGCACCTGCAAAAGCCGCGTGCGCAGGGCAAGGCTGCTCGCTGCGATGTGGACGATACCGCTTTGCAAGCTCTGGTCGGAGAGGACCTCCTCTTCGCCTGCCTCGATGCTCTCAAACGCGACGGCGATGTGCGTGTAGAGCTTCTCCCCCTCGGGCGTGAGGCGCACGCCCTGCGGCGAGCGGAAAAACAGCGCGCAGCCGAGCTCGGATTCGAGCTTTCGGATCATACGTGTCACATTGGGCTGGTTGCTGTAGAGCGCCGCGGCGGCCTGCGAGAAGCTGCGGAATTTGGCGGCGTAATAAAAGACGCGGTAGCTGTCGTAGCTGATGTTCATAGGCAAGCTCCTCTGAAAAAGAAAATAAGTGGGGTTCTGCGCGGCGGCGAGGAACCTGACTGCGTAAAATTTGACGGAAGAGAAAAGCATTCGTCCGCACCTTGCGGACGGCAAGACTGATTGTAACAGAAGCGAAGCGGCGGCGCAAGCGTATTCGGGAAAAAAGAACAGAACCTTGACGAAAAGTAAACACCGTCGAAAAGCTGCATGAAATCAGGAAAATTCGGACGGCATAGAAAAATGACATATCCTCCATGTCAAGATAACATTTCGCTTCCGCGTAAGAGACCGATATAATGACTCGCGCTGGGAATTCCACAGCACAGGGAGGAATAACATGTTTGCTCAGATCATTGCCATCTGCATTTTTGTCACTATGTTCCTGCTTATTATCCTCGATAAGTTTGAACGGCATTACATTACGCTCGGGAGCGGCGCGCTCGTGCTCGTGCTGGTGTTCGGCGTCTGCATGCACTCGATGAGCGCCATTTTGGAGACGCTCAACCTCGGCGCGTTTTTCCAGAGCACATTCTGGTACGGCGCAAGTGAGGAGAGCACCGCTGGCATCAACTGGTCGACGATCCTGTTTATCGCTGGCATGATGATCATGGTCGAGGGCCTTGGCAAGGCGGGCTTTTTCCGCTGGCTGTGCCTGACGCTCGCCAAGCTCGTACACTACCGCACGGTGCCGCTGCTCATCTGCTTTATGTCGCTCTCGGCGTTTTTGTCGATGTTCATCGACAGCATCACGGTCGTGCTGTTTCTCGCCACCGTCACGCTCGAACTGGCGCAGACGATGAAATTCGACCCCGTGCCGATGATCCTGTCTGAAATTTTCTGCGCGAACCTTGGCGGTGCGGCCACGATGTGCGGCGACCCGCCGAACATCATCATCGGCACCTCGCTCGGCTACACATTCTTCGACTTCATCGAAAATACCGGCGCGGTCGTGGCGATCTGCTTTGTGTTCATGCTCATTTACTTCACGCTCTGCTTCCGCAAGGAACTTGAGCGCGCCGAGCATGCCAACGGCGGCCCTGTCACCTGTCCCGAGCCTTCGACGGCCATCACGAACAAGAAGGCATTTCTTGCGAGCGCAGGCGTTTTCCTGCTGGCGGTCGTGCTGCTCATCACGCACGCGCAGACGGAGCTTTCCGTCGCGTGCATCGGCGTGATCGTCGCGATTTTGACGCTGATCGTTTTGGGCTTGACCAGCGGCAAAAAATCTGTTATAGAAATCATTATGGGCGTGGACTATAAGACGCTGCTCTTTTTCATCGGCTTGTTCGTTTCCGTGGCGGGCCTTGAAAAGACAGGTGTGCTCAACATGATCGCGAACTTCATCACCTCGGTCAGTGAGGGCAATATCGCGGTTATTGTGATCGTCATTCTGTGGCTCTCGGCCATCACGAGCGCCTTTGTCGACAATATCCCCTTTGCCGCGACCATGATCCCTGTTATCCGCGCCATCGCCGCGACAGAGGGCATGGATATCGGCGTGCTTGCCTGGGCGCTTTCGCTCGGCACGGACCTCGGCGGCAACGCGACACCCATCGGCGCGAGCGCTAATGTCGTCGGCACTTCGGCTTCGGCCAAGGGCGGCTATCCCATTGGCTGGGGCCGCTACTGCAAGTACTGCGTGCCTGCGACGATCATTGTCATGGCGGTGTCCACGGCCTACTTATTCCTGCGCTATCTGTAAACGGAAAAAGGAAAGGAGTGCGATCCCATGAAAAACCAGATCATCATCACCCTTGGCCGCGAGCACGGCAGCGGCGGCCATTACATTGCCGACATGATCGCGCAAGAGCTTGGTATCAAGCTCTATGACAAGGACTCCATCGAAAAGGAAATCGTTTCCGAAGGCTACAGCGAGGAAATGATCCGCAAGATGGATGAAAAGCCCGTCAACTTCTTTGCCTCGCGTCGCATCGGCAAGTATTCGAATTCTCTTGAGGTCAACGTGGCGGAAAAGACGTTCGCCATGCTGCGTGACAAGGCGGCAAACGGCGAGAGCTTCCTCATCATCGGCCGCTGCGGCGACCAGGTGCTCAAGGGCAACCCCAATATGCTGAGCATTTTCATCTGCGGCAACCAGCAAGCCAAAGTCGGCCGTGTGATGGAGAAGAAGGGCCTGTCTGCCGAGGACGCGATCGAGGAGATCAAAGAGGTCGACCGCTCCAGAAAGTCCTACCACAACTACTACTGCGAGACGAAGTGGGGCGACGCCCGCGGCTACGACATGACCGTCAAGAGCGATGTGCTCGGCTTCGAGGGCACGGCGAAGATGCTGATCGCCTATATCCGCAGCTTCATGGAGCAGGACTAAATAAAATTTGCGGCCCGTGCCGCAAAAAACATTTGAAATGCTCGAAACAATTTGATAAAATCAATTCACAGCGTGTGGCGTTTCTGCGTAAATCCGGTTGCAGAAACGCCGCACGCTTTTTTACGGCAAAAGGAGGGAGAGGACAACTTCATAGTCAAATCGTGCGGCAGAGATGCGTAAGTCCGGATTGATCCGGCGGAACACATCTCTTATTTTATGTGCAGGAGGAAGACCACCATGGAAAACACGAACCAGTTTTTGGGGACGGAGCGCGTGGGAAAGCTCATGCGGCGCTACGCCGTCCCGTGCATCATCTCGCTGCTCGTCGGCGCGCTCTATAACATCGTCGACCAGATCTTCATCGCCAACGCAAGCTACCTTGGTTCCTACGGCAACGCGGCCAATACCGTCGTCTTTCCGCTCACGGTCGTGGCGCTCGCCATCGCCGTGATGATCGGTGACGGCTGCTGCGCGTTCGTCAGCATTTCGCTCGGCAAAGGCGAAGTGGGAGAAGCAAGAAAGAGCGTCGGCAGCGCGGTCGTATTGTCGGTCGCGAGCAGCCTTGTGCTCACGGCGCTGTACCTCATCTTCGCCGACGCTATCATCTCGATGTTCGGCGGCACGGTGAACGAGGAGACCTTTCATTACGCGCAGGAGTATTTCTTCTATATCTCGCTCGGCATCCCGTTTTATATGTTCGGTCAGGCGATGAATCCTGTCATCCGTGCCGACGGCGACCCGCGGTTTGCCATGATCTCCACGCTCGCGGGCGCGGTGCTCAACATCATTTTAGACCCCATCTTCATCTTTGAATGTAAGTGGGGCATGATGGGCGCGGCGGTCGCCACCGTGTTGGGCCAGATCGTCACGGCGGCGCTCGCGGTGTGGTATCTCTGCCGCATGAAGACCGTCAAGCCGGAAAAGGGAGACTTCCGCCTGCACGCAAGCCTCTGTACCCGGATGCTGACGCTCGGCATCACGAGCTTTCTCTCGCAGATCAGCCTCGTCGCGGCGATGGCGGCCATCAACAACATGCTGCGCAAGTACGGCGCGCTGGATGAGATATTCTCGCAGGAGCAGTACGCGCAGATTCCGATGGCCGTTGTCGGCATCGTGATGAAGTTCTTCCAGATCGTCATTTCCATCGTCGTCGGCATGGCGGCGGGCTGCATTCCCGTCGTAGGTTACAACATGGGCGCGGGGAAAAAGACGCGCGTGCGTGAGCTCTTTACAAAGCTCCTGCTCTGCGAGGCGATCGTCGGCGCCGTCGCGCTCATTCTGGCCGAGGGCTTCCCGCGTCAGCTCATCGCCGTCTTCGGCGCGGCGAACGAGAGCAGCTACTACACAGACTTTGCGATCAAGGCATTCCGCACCTACCTCTGTATGATGGTGCTCGCCTGCGTCAATAAGGCTTGCTTCATCTTTTTGCAGGCTGTGGGCAAGGCATTCTCGTCCACGATGCTCTCCATGGTGCGCGAGGTCGTGTTCGGCGTGGGCTTTGCACTGCTGCTGCCACGCTTTTTCGGGCTTGACGGCGTGCTGTACTCCATGCCGGTGTCGGATGTGTTGACTTTCGTCATCGCGGCGGGTATGATTGTAAAAACGTATCGGGAACTCAATACGGAAGGAGCAACTGTATTATGAATCATATTATCACCATCAGCCGTGAATTCGGCAGCGGCGGCCGCACGGTCGGCAAAAAGGTCGCCGAGAAGCTCGGCATCCCCTGCTATGACTCAGAGCTCATCCAGAAGATCGCCGAGGAGAGCGGCTTTGCAGAAAATTATGTCAAGGAGGCGGGCGAGTACACACCCGGCGGCTTTCTGTCCTCAGCGCTCTCGAACCGCGCGTTCGGCCCGACGAACGAGGACATCCTATGGGAAATTCAGTGCCGCGTCATCAGCGAGCTTGCCGAAAAGAGCCCCTGTGTCATCGTCGGCCGCTGCGCGGACTACATTTTGCAGGACAAGGCCAAGTGCCTCAAGGTCTTTATCCACGCGGATATGGCGTTCCGTGCCAAGCGCATCGTCGAGGTCTACGGCGAGCGCGAGCAGTCGCCCGAGCAGCGCCTGCGCGACAAGGACAAGCGCCGCGCGGCCTATCACCGCTTCTACACGAACATGAAGTGGGGCTACGCGCAGAATTACCACATCACGCTCGACAGCGGCGAGCTCGGCATCGACAAGTGCGCCGACATCATCGCTGACCTCTACAAGAGCAGGGCGTAAATGGTCAAAAAGAGAAGGAGAGAAGCTGCGGCTTCTCTCCTTTTTTCTTATTCTTCTTTTGCAAGGCCGGGGATGTTGACGCCGATGCCGTTGACCTCCACGCCGTCGTCGGCGGGGATGAGGAGGTATTTGCGGCCATTGATGACGCGCGCTTCGATCATATAGCTGTTCTCCGGTGCAATGGAAATTTTGACCTCGGGGGTCGTGATCTCAAACTTCTTGCTCTCGATGATGTTGTTCGGGTTCAGCGCGGCGTTCTCGCCGTACTGCTCATCGCACTCGCGCTGGAACGCCGCGATCTGCTCGTCGTTCACGCCGCTGTTGGCGAGGATGCCGCCGACGTCGCCTGCCGTCATTTCAAGCGGCTCGGGGTCTTTGCTCTCCTTGTGATCTTCGATGCGCGCTCTGATCTGCTCGTGCACGGACTGGACGACATCGTAGCTGCAATCCTTGTCGAGCGCGTCGGCAAGCGCCGAGCCAAAGGCGTTTTTCTGCTCCTCGGCAGACATCGGCGGGTCGACGTGGAACAGCGCGTCGATGACCTCCTGATGGATCTCCGCGGCGTTTTTCGAGTAGAACAGCACATTGTAAATGTTCGCCGTGCGGTTGTCGAACGCGGGGTAGAGGAAGCCGAGCTCGGGCGAGGTCGCGATGTAGCCGGTGGAGCTTGAGTGAAACTCGCTCTGGTCAAGGTCGTAGCGCAGTTCGAGCGTCGGGGCCTTGACGGGGCAGATGGAGCAGACAAAGTACTTGAAGACCTCACTCGACGCGTCGGCTTGGATCTCGTCATCCTTGCTGCGGTGCGGCACGTCGTAGGCGTCAGCGGCGAGGAGGATGAGATAGTTTGTCTCGCCCATGTCGATGCAGTCGATGATTTGGCGGCAGAGCGTTTCGCGCGAGGCGGGGTCCTTGAGCTCCGTCTGGCGAAGAGTCTGCAAGAGGCGGTGCTCATCGCTGTCGGCGACCTGCTGCGTGGAGAACACCACGTCGATGAGGTTCTTGCCAAGCGTGCCGGAGAGGGACTTTTTGAGAAGGCCCAGGTACATTTCCTGCTCCTCCTGCCGCATGAGGCCCATCGAGGTATCGACCCACGCAATGATCTCACGGTTGGAGTTCACATAGCAGCCGTACACGCGGCTGAAATTGTTCTTATCGAGCCGGAAGCGCCGGCGCAGTTCATTGAGTTCTTTCTGATTCATGGCTCGTCCTTTCCTTTGTTCATGTCACAAGGCCGATTTTACCACGCCCGCGCCGCTGCGGCAAGGGGAGAAACGGCGCATTGTGCGACGAAAATGTGCAAAATGCAGGAAAAGATGCAAAACGGGCGTGAGCGACAAAATGTGTGCGATGTGTGGACAATATAGACGATATCCCTGTAAATCATAGAGAAATTCAATGAATCTGTCCATATTTCACGGCTTCTTAACGCCGCGTTTGACGCTGCTTTTTGTGAAAACGGCTATGGAAACGGAATCAAAGCAAACATTTCACGTTAAAAATGAAAGATATATTGCATTTTGCCTGAGCTGTGCAGGAATTCTTCCGTTTCCTTGGTGATTCTGACTGTTGAAAAAAGAAAAAAAGAAGTTAGAATAGAGCCTCGCGAAATGAAACGGAAGAATTTGGATAGAGATCAGAAAGTTTGGGAGGAAATCAATATGTCGTATCACTTTTTGCTGGATCTTGCGCTGATTCTGCTGAGCACGAAGATTCTGGGCCTCATTGCGCAGAAGTTTCAGATGCCGCAGGTCGTGGGCGCGCTGATCGCGGGCCTGATCCTCAGCCCCGCGGGCCTTGGCCTTCTTTCGGAAACGGAGTTCACCAAGCAGCTCAGCGAGCTTGGTGTCATCGTGCTGATGTTCTCCGCCGGTATGGGCACGGACGTCAACGAGCTCAAGCACAGCGGCAAGGCGGGCTTCATGGTCGCGGTTCTCGGCGTGGTCGTGCCGTTCCTGATGGGCACGGCGCTTGCATGGGGCGCGGATGAGCTCGGACTCATCGAGAGCACCGGCTTTATTGAAAATATCTTCATCGGCACCATCCTGACGGCCACGTCCGTGAGCATTACAGTCGAAACGCTCAAGGAGATGAAAAAACTCGAGACCAAGGTCGGCAACACGATTTTGGCCGCCGCGCTCATCGACGATGTGCTCGGCCTGATCGCCCTGACGCTCGTTTGCAGCCTTGCCGGCGGTGGCGAGAGCATCGGCATGGTGCTCCTCAAGATCGTGGGCTTTTTCGTCTTTGCCTTCGTGGTCGGCTTTGGCGCGAACCGTATCTTCTGCTGGATGCTCAAGCGTCAGCACGGTTGGGCCAGCCACAGAAACTCCGTGTTCGCCTTTGTCCTGTGCCTTGTGATGGCCTACTGCGCCGAGGAGTTTTTCGGCGTGGCTGATATCACGGGCGCTTACGCCGCGGGCCTTGCCGTCGCGTGCACGCCCAAGGGCACCTACATCCAGACGAAGTACAACCCTCTCGGGTATCTTCTGCTCACGCCGGTGTTCTTCGCGAGCATCGGTATCAATGTGCAGATCACGGGTCTGACGGGCGGCATAGTCGTCTTCTCGATTTTGCTGCTGCTTGTTTCGATCATCTCGAAGCTCCTCGGCTGCGGCCTTGGCGCCAAGGCGTGCCAGTTCACCACGCGCGAGAGCATCCAGGTCGGCGTGGGCATGGCCTGCCGCGGCGAAGTCGCGCTGATCGTCGCCAACCGCGGCCTTTCGATGGGTGTGCTGTCGCCCGCGATGATGACGCCGGTCGTCATCACGGTCGTATGCGGCACGATCCTGACGCCGATTTTGCTCAAGCTGTCCTTCCGCGGCCATCAGGAGACGGAGCTGGTGCAGAACAACATCGCCGACCGCATGGCCAAGCACCGGCAGCTCGATATCATCACGCAGCAGCTTTTGCAGCAGGATGAACAGCTGATGAAAAAGAACTGAGCGCAGCGCAATGAATAAAAAGAGCTTTCTCCTGAAAATCGGAGAAAGCTCTTTTCTGATTTTAGGACGCTACCTTTTCCTGCGCGGTGCACTCGCGCAGGATGCGACAGAGCGCGTTCACATCCTCTTCCCGCGTCGCCCAGCTTGTGGCAAAGCGGATGATGCTGTGCGTCTCGTCATATTGCTCCCAGACGGAGAAGTCCACGCGCTCGGCGAGCTCTTTGCGCTGCTGCTCACTGACGATGCAGAAGCTCTGGTTCGTCGGGGAGGGGAAACAGGGCAAATAGCCGTTTTCCGCCATCGCGCGCCGGATAGCGTCGGCGTAGCGAACGGCGTCTTTACCGATGCGCTCGTAGAGCCCATCGGTAAAGAGCGTGTCGAACTGGATGCCGAGCAGCCGTCCCTTGGCGAGCAGCGCGCCGTGCTGCTTGATGATGGTGAAAAAGTGTGGAATGAGCCCCGGCTGGGGAATGACGACCGCCTCGCCGAGCAGCGCGCCGCATTTCGTGCCGCCGATGTAGAAAATGTCGCACAGCGCGGCAAGGTCGCGCAGTGTCACGTCGTTTTCAGGACAGGCGAGCGCGTAGGCAAGGCGCGCGCCGTCAATATAGAGCGGCAGGCGCTTTTCGCAGCAGAGCGCGCTGATGGCCGCGAGCTCCTTTTTGGAATAGAGCGTGCCGTACTCCGTCGGCTGGGAGAGGTAGACCATCCCGGGCATGACAGTGTGGTCGCGGTTCGCGTCGTCCTCGTACTGATCAAGCAGTGCGCGGATTTGGGACGCGGTGAGCTTGCCGTTCTCCTGCGGCAGCGTGAGCACCTTGTGCCCGCCGAACTCGATGGCGCCGGCCTCGTGCACGCTGATGTGCCCCGTGTCCGCGGCGATCACACCCTCGTAAGAGCGCAGCAGCGCGTCGATGACGGTCGCGTTCGTCTGCGTGCCGCCGACAAGGAAGTGAATCTCTGCGTTCGGCGCGCCGCAGGCGGCACGAATTTTTTCGCGCGCGGAGGCGCAGTATTCATCCGTGCCGTAACCGGCGGTCTGCGCAAAATTCGTTTCGCGCATGCGCTGCAGGATAGCGGGATGCGCGCCCTCAAGATAATCACAGGAAAAAGAAAGACGATGCTCCATGAAAAAGACCTCGTTTCAAAAACAGGATTGACGGTTTCTGACTGTTATTGTAGAATAAGAGAAAACATGACGCAAACGGTTATTTGAAATGAAAAACATGATATAAAATCATGGATAGGAGGGCGTATGGAAGCGGTCAAATGCGAGGCGTTCCTTGCCGCGGCAGAGCTCGGCAGCCTGACGGCCACGGCGGAGCTTTTGGGCTACACGCAGTCGGGCGTGACGCGCATGATCGGCACGCTGGAGGAAGAGCTCGGCTTTCCGCTGTTTCTTCGCAGCAAAAAGGGCGTGCAGCTCACGGAAAACGGAAAGCTCATGCTGCCGCTGCTGCGCGAGGTCGTGCGCGCGCACCACAACGCCGAGCAGCTCAGCGCGGAGATCGGCGGCGTGTCAAAGGGCTCGCTGACGATCGGCTGCTATTACAGCATTTCGGCCCTGTGGATGCCAGAGATCCTGACGGCGTTCCGCGCCCGCTATCCGGGCGTGACCGTGCGCATGCAGGAGGGCGGCAACCTCGAGATGGCGCGCTGGCTGAACGAGCGCTCGGTCGACTGCTGCTTCGGCGCGCAGATGCACGGCGACAAGTACGACTGGCTGCCGGTCTTTCGCGACGAATTGGTCGCGTGGCTGCCGCGCGGACACGAGCTGGCAGAGGCGGATGCCTTTCCGCTTATGCGCTTGCAGGACGAGCCGTTCATCCACACCTCGCCCAATCACGACACCGATCAGGACCGCCTGCTCGAGCAGCACGGTCTGCACCCGCAGACCTGCTTTACGACGCGCGACGGCTTCACGACCTACAACATGGTCGAGGTGGGGCTTGGCGTCAGCTTCAACCAGCGGCTCATCTCGCGTAAGTGGAGCGGTACGGTGGCGGAGGTCCCGTTCGCCCCGCCGCAGTTCGTGACGCTCGGCATCTCGGTCCCGTCGCTCAAAGAGGCCTCGCCCGCAGCGAAAAAGTTCATTGCCTGCGCCATCGAGACCGTCACGGGTGGGAAGAAAAGCCTTTGATAAGGAAAACGCTTCGCAGAACTTCTGCGAAGCGTTTTTCTTGCCCAAAAGCCGTTTATTTGAGCTCGGCGGTGAAGGCGATCTTCCCGTCGTCCATGATGGCGCGGATGGAGCCGTGGTGTCCCTCGGCGATCGAGCGCGCGATGGAAAGGCCGATGCCGAAGCCACTGCCCGACGAGCGGGATTGATCGGCACGGTAAAAGCGGTCGAAGAGGATCTGCGCGTTTTCCGGCGTGACATCCTCGCAGGCGTTCGACGAGCGGAGGACGACGCCGCGCTTCGCCTTTTCGAGCGAGAATTCAATGGGGGAATCCGGCAGTGCATATTTGACCGCGTTGTCGAGCAGGATCGAGACGAGCTGGCGCACGGCGTACTCGTCGCCGCGATAGGTGAGGCCGTCCGTGATCGAAAGGTGCAGCTCGTGCCCCTTCGACGCGGCAAAGTCGGTGAACGATTCCGCCGTTTCGCGCACGGCGTCGCTCACGGGAAAGTCCTCCATCTTGAGCGGCGAATCCTCCTCGTCCATGCGTGAGAGCGTGACGAGCGAGTTGACGAGAGAGGTGAGCTTTTCCGTCTGCGCCATGGCCTTGTCGATCCATTTCTGCTTGCCGGTCTCCATTTCGAGCACCTTGAGGCTCGTGGCGATGACGGTGATGGGCGTTTTCAGTTCGTGGCTCGCGTCGGTGATGAATTGCTTTTGCTGCTGCGCGCTGCGCACCACGGGATCGATGGCTCGGCGCGAGAGCAGCACGACGAGTAAAAAGACGAGCAGGATGCATGCCGCATCGGCGAGCAGCGACCACACGAGCACCACGCGCATCGCGCGCAGCTCGTGGTAGCAGTCGAGGAAGATGGCGATATTTTCGCCGTCCTCCTGCGCCACAAAGTAGCGGTAGCTGCCGCAGTAGCCATACCCTGCGCCGTGCACAAGCGCGGCGGAGAGGTAGGTTTGCGTGTCATCCGTCGTGACGGAGGCGATGTTGTCAAGATTTTCCTGTGTCAGCATGCCGTCGGAGGTGTAGTGCAGGACAAAAAAACGCGTGGAAAACGGCGTTTCCGCGGTGAACGGTCCCTCGCGCCGCGCGACCTTGTCATCGGGCGGGGCCTGCACATCCTGCGCATCCGGCGGAGCGATGTCGCTCAGGCTGCCGTCATTTTCCGGCGGCGTGGGTGCATCGGCACTGTCCGAGCCGCTCGGCGGCAGGAAACGGGAGTGGGGGATGGTGCCCGCGTTCTCGTAGATGAGCGTCAGCGTTTGCTTCAGGTCGGAATCGGTCGAAACATAGTTTGCAACGTTCAGAATGACCGTCAGCAGCAGCATCACCGCCGTGACGGAGAGCATCGCGATGCGGATGAAGCGGTTTCGCAGGCGCTTGATCATACGCTCTCCTCCAACACGTAGCCGAGGCCGCGGTTGGCCTGCAGGGTGACGTGCGAGCCGATGGACTTGAGCTTTTTGCGAAGATTCGAGATGTTCACCCATACGACGTTGATCTCCGCCTCATTATCCCAGCCCCACACGCGCTCCATGATGCGCTCAGCGGAAAAGACCTGCCGCGGCGAGCGCATGAAAAGCTCCATGATCTGAAACTCGCGCCCGCTCAGGCGGATGGACTCGCTGCCGCAGCTCAAATTGCCGCTGCCGGGGTCGAGCGTCAGATCGCCGTAGGCGAGCACCGTCGGCTGGTAGGCCTCGCTGCGGCGCAGGATGGCGCGCACACGACTCAAGAGCTCGTCGGGGTCGAAGGGCTTGGGAAGATAGTCGTCCGCGCCGGCGTTGAAGCCCGTGATGCGGTCACTCTTCTGGCCCTTGGCCGTGAGCATCATGATGGGCGTTTTCACGCCCTCCTGCCGCAGCTTTTCGAGCACTTGAATACCGTCCATCTTGGGCATCATCACGTCTAAAATGACGGCGTCGTATGCGCCCGACGAGGCGTATTCATAGGCGTCGAAGCCGTTGTGCACAGCGTCGACGGAGAAGTGATTTTTTTCAAAAAAGACCGTCAGCGCCTCGGCAAGGTCCACTTCATCTTCTGCGATCAGCAGCCGCATAAAAGGTTCCCCCTCTGATTTCCGGTGATACGTGTAGTATAAAGAGCGCGCGGGCAAAAATCAAGATGCCTCAGAGCGCGTCTTTCGTCGCCTCGCGCCCGCAGGTGATATTGAGGTTGCCGTTGCGGCAGCGAAGATCGTCTAAAAACGCCTTGGGCGCGTGGTCATCAGGGAGCGTGACGTGGTAGGTGAGCTCGTAGAGCGTGCCCATGTTGCTCGTCTTCACACGCTCGAGCACGCAGGACTTGGTGTACTTTTCAAAGAGATCGTCGAACAGGCCGTCGTAGTCAAGGCTTTCGGGGATCGTGATCTTGAGCTCGCGCTCGTGCTCGTCCGCGCCGCCGAAGTTCACCGCCGTGAGCAGCAGCATCATCGCCGCGACGATCACAAACGCCATGACGGCGAGTCCCACATAGCCCATGCCGGTCGCAAGGCCGATGGACATCGCAAGGAACAGCGCGCCGATCTCTTTCGCCGTGCCCGGTGCGGAGCGGAAGCGCACGAGCCCGAACGCGCCCGCCACCGCGACGCCCGCGCCGAGGTTGCCGTTCACCAGCATGATGACAAGCTGCACCACGGCGGGCAGGATCGCGAGCGTGACGGCGAAGCTCTGCGTCGTACGCGAACGGTACATGGAAACGAGCGCCGTGCCGACGCCAAGCAGCAGCGACACCGCCGTACAGATGAGAAACGAGACGAGCGTCAATTCGCTTCCTAAGATCGAGTTAAGCACAGAAGGTATCCTCCTTTAAGTCGGTTGTGTGGACGCCTGCGGACAACTCGTCACGGTAGCAGGCACCGTATTTGGAAAACGACGTGGGGAACGCCTGGGCGTCGGAGAGCAGGTGACTGAGCCACAGCGGGCACGCGCCGGGAATCTTGACTTCCATCAGCACATCGCCGCAGGGCAGCGCGATCGGTGCGCCGTGGTCGCCGAGGCGAAGATCGACGTCCGTATCGCGCCACCTTAAATTGGTGTCGAACGTGATGCGAAGCTGCGAATCGTCGATGCCCGCAAAGGCAAGCCGGTCGTAGCCGATGAAGACCTTGGGCACGGTTTGATAAAACGACTGGAAATAGCCAATCTCACGTCCGATCTGGCCGAAATTTTCACTCGGCAGCTCGCCGGAGAGAAACGGCCCCACGTTCTGGATGCCCGTTGTGATGCGGCGCTTATAGACGACGCCGTCGAACTTTTTCTTGAGTTCGACAAAGACCTTGCCGTTCTCCCGCGGCACGCCGTAGCTGCGCACGCGCAGCTTTTCCTTATAGACGGGCTTTTCGAGCGACGCGCGGATCAGGCGGAAATCGTCGGTATCATAATAAATGTTGCAGATGGTGTACTCGCCGTACGCGTCCTTTTTCATATAGGGCGTCATCCGCTCCAGTAAAAAGCGCTGCTGGGAAAGGGTCAGGCAGTATTTCTTTTCATATCGTTCAAAACAGCATTGAATCGCCATGGTGTTGAACCTCCTTTGTGAGCCCCAGTATGAACGCGCAACCTAAAAGTAACCTAAAGGTAAAATATTCGTTTTCTTTAGGTAACTTTTAGGCAAAGCGGGTATGCTGTCGCCAGGCTCAAAGGAGCGGGCGCAGAGAGCGAAAAAGCTCGCGCCCGCCCTGAGAGGACCATGTAAGATCATTGATCGAGGAGATATTATGATGAAAAAACTACTGCCTTTCCTGTGCGCGTCGGCGCTGGCGCTGTCGCTCACGGCCTGCGCCGGTACGATAAATAATAGTACGGCGGACGCGGCAAGCGATGTGACCTTTACCTTTACCGACAGCGGCGTGATCGCCGCGGGCGAGACTAACACGGGCTACGAGATCGACGGCACGGCGCTCACCATCACCGACAGCGGTACCTACACCGTCTCGGGCAGCTGCGCGGACGGCTCCATCAAGGTGAAAAAAGGTACGACCGGCGTGACGCTGGTGCTGAGCGACCTGACTCTCACGAGTGAGGATACCGCCGCCATCACCTGCGGCAAGTCGAGCGAGGTGACCATCCTTGTTTCCAACGGTACGGAAAATTCCCTGAGCGATACCGAGCAGAACAATGACGACAACTACCCCGAAAACGAAAATGCCGAAAACGCCGTCATCAAGTGCAAGGACGGCTCGACCGTCACCCTCTGCGGCGATGGCGAGCTCACCGTCACGGCCAACGGCAAAAACGGTATCAAATCCGGCGCGACGACGGACGAGGACGGCGAAGCGTTGCTGACCATCCGCGATTTGACGCTGAATATCGATGCACCCGTCAACGACGCAATCAACGCCGAGCAGCTTTTGAACGTTGAGAGCGGCACGCTGACGATCGACGCTGCGGACGACGCCATTCACTGCGATTTGGTGCTGAACATCGGTGCGGACGGCACGGACGGCCCCGCGATTGATATCACGAACTGCTGCGAGGGCCTTGAGGGCGCGGAGCTGAACGTTTGCTCCGGTGATATTACGATCAACGCCTCGGACGACTGCCTGAATGCGGCAAATTCCGACCTGACGGACTATGACTTCACGATGACGATCTCCGGCGGTGCGATCGACGCCTATACCTCCGGCGGCGACGGCTTTGACTCCAACGGCGACCTGACCATCACGGACGGAACAGTGATCGTGTGGACGGACAACACGGCGGACAACGAGCCGCTGGATGCCGACGGCACTATCACCGTTTCGGGCGGCACGGTGCTCGCCGCGGGCGGCAGCGGCGGCATGGGCATGAATTTGGAGGCCGCGCAGCCCTGTGTCATTTACGGCTCAACGGGCTTTGGCGGCATGCCGGGCAGTACGCAGAGCAGCCTGATCGCCGCGGACGCAGACTTTACGATCGAGGACGCCGACGGCAATGCCGTGTACAGCGGCACAGCCAGATGCGGTGCGAACTTCATCCTCTTCTCGTCTGCCGATGTGGTGGCGGACAGTGCGTATCCCCTCAAGGCGGGCGACAGCTCCACTGAAGGGACCGCGCAGAGCGGGACGGTTTCCACCGGCATGGGCATGGGCGGCGGCTTCCCCGGCGGCGGACAGAAGCCAGACGGTGAACTGCCCGAGGGCTTTGACGGTCAGATGCCAAACGGCGAGAAGCCAGAGCTTCCCGACGGGGAAGTGCCCGAAATGCCCAGCGGCGAGCGCCCCACACCGCCCAGCGGGCAGGGAAGCCCCACTGACGGCTACGCCCCAGCGGGCGGCGGAACCTCCGATGCAAATACCTCCGATACCACTCCAACTGCCTAATGGCAGAGATAAAGAAAAGCAGACGGCTCGCGCAGGCCGTCTGCTTTTTGCTGTCTGTTCGGTTTTACATCGTCTCAAAACCGACGATCACGCCGCCGCGCTCGGCATAGTAGCTGCAAAGACCACGGCAGGGACGGATCTCAATGTCTGCTTCGGGAAAGTGCCCGCGCAGCGAAGCGGCGAGCGCCCCAGCCGCCTCTGGATTTTCGGCGTGGTGGATGCGCACCTTGCCGCCGTGGTAGTCAGCTTCCAGAAGTTTCTGTACCATCGCCGCGCAGGTCTTTTTTTCGCCGCGGCATTTTTCAACGGGCTGGATCGTGCCCTCAAGACTTGCGGTGGCGAGGATCTGAATGCCGAGAATGCCGATGGCGCCCGCGGCGATTTTGCTGACGCGGCCGTTTTGCGCCAGATTGTGCAGGGACTTAAGACTGAAGAAGAGGTGCGTGGTGGCAAGATATTCCTGCGCCTTTTCGCAGATCACATCGAAGGGGAGGCCCTTGGCGTGCAGCTCTGCGAGCTTCTCTGCGAGCAACTGCATCTCCGGTCCCGTGCTCAGCGTGTCAAAGATGCGAATTTTGACCTCGGGATGCGACTGGAGATACACGTCGCGCGCGGCCATGGCCGAGGCACAGGTGCCGGACAGGCTGCTTGTGATGGTAATGACGAAAATCTCATCCGCGCCCTCGAACGCCTTGAGCCAGCCGTCGAGGCTGGGGCAGGCCGTGCCGGATTTGCCGTTGTAGGCCGCGAGATAGTCGAGCAGCTCGTGTGTGTCGAGCGTTTCATCGTCCACGAAGTCGCGCTCGCCGGCGCGGATGGTCATGGGCACGCTCTGATAGGTTACGCCCTCCAGCATCGTGAGGTTGGCAGAGGAGTCGGCGATCAGTTTCATCATGGGGAAGCCTCCAAAAAATAATCGGTTATTCAAAAACCTGTTGTCAGGCGAAGTTATCTTTGACTACAATACAACGATTTTCAATAACTGTCAATCGGTTTTTAGAAAACTTATTGACATTTTTTTCACCAAAGTTTAAGATGATGAAAACGCAGTTTGAACGGAGGAGCAGCTATGGACGAAAATATGCGCAGCCGTCTGGCGGAGTCTGTCCGAAGCTTTCATATCCCGCGGCTCGGGGAGATCCCCGACGTGGGGCTGTATCTCGAACAGGTGACGCGTTATGTCAATCAATCCATCACGGGATGCGGGCTCAGTCCCATCACGGCCTCGATGGTCAGCAATTATGTTAAGCAGAAGATCATCCCCGGGCCAGAGAAAAAGGCCTACGGCGCGGAGAGCATTGCGTACCTCATCTTTGTCTCGTGCATCAAGAGCGTCGTCGCGATGGACGACATCCGCGCGCTGATCGGCATTCAGCACGAGACCTACGATCTGCCGACCGCTTATCACTACTTCTGCGAGGAATTTGAAAATCTCATCCGCTATGTCTTCGGCGCGAGCGACCATCTTGCAAGCGTCGGACAGGACGAGTCGGATGAAAAGGAACTGCTGCGCTCGGCACTTTTAAGCGTGACGCACAAGCTCTATCTCGACGCCTATCTGCGGCTGCTGAGGCAAGACGCGGAGCGCGCACAAAAGGAAACAGAGGAAGCGCAATGACCGTTGAACAGTTTGTCATGGCCTACGGCGCGGAGCAGGACCGTCTGCGCGCCCTGCTGCCGGAGGGCTTTGCCTCGCTGCGGCCGGTGCTGCGCATCGACGCGGAGGTGCGCGACGGCAAAACGGGGGCTCTCGAGTTCAACACTGCCGCGGAAAAAGCCGACAATCGCGGCTGGGTCAACATCGGCCGCTGGGACGATGTTCCCTTTACGAAGGACGGCAAAAAGACGACCTTCACGCTGCCGGAGCTGACGATCTCGTTCACCGGCATCGGCATCGAGGGCGACTGCCCTGCGGAAAAGGACAACGTAGGCTGCTATTACTTGAAAGACGGTACGTTTACGCTCGTGCCCGCGGAGAAGATCACAGCAAACAAGGAATTCTGCGACTGTGAATTCGCCTGGCGCTTTGCAGGCGGCGCGCACGGTGTCAGCCTTGGCAAAACGCTGCCCGCCATCCCCGAAGGGGAGACGACGCACTATGAAAAGGCGGCTTTCACGGTCGAAAATGCCGCCGTCATCCCCTGCACGCAGGTGTTGGGGGCCTATCAGGTGACGTTCGAGCGCTGATTTTTGAAAAAGGGCTTGCATTTTTGCCCGCGCTTTGCTATACTGCGCAATCGGGAATGAGGTTCTCCCACGGCACTGCCGAAACCGCTTTTTTGAGCTGATGACTTCTGTGATTTTGAACGGTCACAGGGGGCATCAGCTTTTTTGTGTCCGGAGGAGGAAATTTATGTTAACTTCACTTGCACTCATCTTTTTGGTTGGCCTTGCGCTGGCCGCGCTGTGTCAAAAGTTGAAGCTGCCGCGCATCATCGGCATGCTGGCGACGGGCATCCTGCTGGGGCCGTGCGTGCTCAACGTGCTGGACGGCTCGATTTTGTCGATCTCAGCCGACCTGCGCAAGCTCGCGCTCGTTATTATCCTGCTCAAGGCGGGACTGTCGCTCGATTTGGGCGACCTCAAAAAGGTCGGCCGTCCGGCGGTCTTGATGTCGTGTTTGCCCGCGACGTGCGAGATCATCGGTTATGTGATGCTCGCGCCGTGCTTCCTTGGCATCACGCGCGTGGAGGCGGCGGTCATGGGCTCGGTGCTCGCGGCGGTGTCGCCCGCGGTCGTCGTGCCGCGCATGGTGCAGCTGATGGAAAGCGGCCGCGGAACGGACAAGAGCATCCCGCAGATGATCCTGGCCGGCGCATCGTGCGACGATATCTTCGTCATTGTGCTGTTTACAACGTTTCTGCACACGGCGCAGGGCGGCAGCGCCAACGCCGCGGACTTTTTGAGCATCCCTGCGTCGATCGTGCTTGGGGTTGCGCTGGGCGCGCTCGTGGGCTGGCTGCTCAGCCGCTTTTTCGAGACTGCCTATGCCCGAGCGCACTGCATCCGCAACAGCATGAAGGTCATCATCGTGCTGGGGGTCTCGCTGCTGCTCGTCGCGGCGGAGGGCTGGCTCGAGGGCATCGTGCCCGTGTCGGGCCTGCTCGCGGTCGTCAGCATGGCGTGCTTACTTAAGATGAAGTGCACGCCGTTCGTTGCCAAGCGGCTCTCTGAAAAATTCGGCAAGCTCTGGCTGGCGGCGGAGGTCATTTTGTTCGTCCTCGTCGGAGCGGCGGTCGATATCCGCTATATGGCGGGCGTGGGCCTTGCGGCGGTCGGCATGATCTTCTCGGCGCTCATTTTCCGCGCCGTGGGTGTGTGCCTTTGCCTTGTCAGAACGCCGCTCACGGCGAAAGAGAGGCTTTACTGCGTGTTTGCCTATCTTCCCAAGGCGACGGTGCAGGCGGCCATCGGCTCGGTGCCGCTTGCGGCGGGGCTGCCCTGCGGCAGCATCGTGCTGTCGGTCGCGGTGCTCGGCATCGTCATCACCGCGCCGCTCGGGGCGTTTTTGATGGACACGAGCGCGCCGAAGCTGCTGAGGTAAAGAATAAAGAAAAAGGACTTGGACGAAACCGTCCAAGTCCTTTTATGATGCAGAGTCAGCGCTCAGGTATCGAGCGTCATGCTCGTGCGCTCCATCACCACGACGAGGATGGGGACGAGAATGAGCTGCAGAATGATGCCGGGGATGGCCGTCGTCACCGCGCCGGAGAGGAAGAGGGCGAGGCTGAACTCCGTGCCCTGAAGGCCCGCGAGCAGGAACTTCACAAGGCCCCACACAAGGCGGCCCGCGACCATCGCGGAGATGAGCGAGGCATAGATGCGCCAGCCTGTTTTCGGCAGCTTGCGGTACAGAAGACCGGCGATGGCGCCGTAGGTCGCCATTTCAAACGCCATGGGAATAGCGATCCAGATCGGCGGCATGCCGGACATCGAGCGCAGCAGCGGGGAGATAAAGCCGACTGCGAGTCCCCACGGCCAGCCGCACATGAAGCCGCACAGCAGCGCGGGAATGTGCATGGGACAGAGCATGGAGCCGATCTCGGGGATCTGGCCGGTCAAAAACGGCAGGACCATCGCCAAGGCGAGGAAGAGCGCGGAATAGGTGAGTTTTCTCACCGGGGAAGCGGTACGGGCAGTTGCAGTAGCAGCGTTGTTCATGGTTTGTTCTCCATTCCTTCGAGCAGCAAACGGATGTGCGCCATGGCGTCGTCCAGAATGGCGGAGGACTTTTTGTCCACGCCCGCGACATACGTGCTGCATAGATTCATCGGGATGAGCACACGGTAGGCGCTGCTTGACGCGACGGCATTTGCCATGGCGGGAGAGATCTCGCCCATCAGCGCATCGGCAATCGCGATGCCGATGGGGCCGGCGATGATCTGCGCGCTGCGGCAGGCCACGATGACGGGGTTTTCGCCCGTGGCCACGCGGTCAGCGCCCGCGCGGCGCATCGCGTCGGAAGCGGCGCTGTTCGTACCGACCGCCATGATCTCGAGGTGCGGGAAGGACTTTTTGATGTTCTCGACCAAAGTTTTGCCGAGCTTTCCGCCCTGGCCGTCGATGACAAGGATCGTCACGGTGTTCTCATCCTCTCTTGCGTCTTGTTTTCTGCGCGAAAACCCTTGAAAAGACAAAGAAAAGGCATCAATATTCCCCTTGCAGGGAGATTGATACCTTGGTGATACCTCGTTTGCTTTCAGGGAACGCGCGGAAGAAAAGTCAGCTTGTGCCAACGCTGCCGGCTTGTGCCGACGCGGGAATTTTATCAAAAAAGCGCAGGGCTGTCAATCCCTTGCCCCTTGCGAAAGGGGCGAAAAAGCGCTATGATAAACGAAACTTTTTGGTAAAGGAACCCTGCCGCTATGACGAATTTTACCGATATTCGCGACTTTCTGCGCGCCCACTGCGCGCGCTATCCAGAGCTGGCGCTTCAGGACGTCTTCAAGGCGCTCTATCAGAGCGCCTTTGGCTGTGAGCATCTGATCGCCGACCCGTCCGCCGCCGCAGACTACATCCGCGCCGAAGCGGCGCGAAGCGGTGACCGTATCTCCGAGCTCGTCGAGCTGCTCAGCGGCGACTACTGCCGCGTGTACCTCGGCATTTTGCAGGACGGCTTGAGCGCGGAGACGTTTGCGCGGCTCTTCGCCCTCTCTGCGCGGCACGAGGAGTGCGGGCGCGAAAAGCTCGAAGCGATGCTCACCGCCTTGCAGACAATGGCCGACGCGGGCGAGCTGCCGTTTTCTGCGCAGGAGACGGCGGAAGCTGTTGAGAGATGGCGCAAGGACGGCTTTCCGCCGCTGCACCACTCCGAGATATTTCGGCAGAATTACGCGCCTGCGTACCGCGTCCTGCGGCGCGACTTCGCCCGCGCGCTGTCGCTGTTTGCGCGCATCGACTGCCTGACGGCGGAAAGAAGCCGCGTGCTCGTCGCCATCGAGGGCGGCAGTGCCAGCGGCAAGACGACGCTCGGCGAGCTGCTGCAAAATGTTTACGGCTGCCCTGTCTTCCACATGGACGACTTTTTCCTCCGCCCTGAGCAGCGCACAGAGGCGCGCTTCGCGCAGCCCGGCGGCAACGTCGACCGCGAGCGCTTTTTTGAGGAGGTGCTGATCCCTCTGCGCGAGGGAAGACCCGTCGACTACCGCCGCTTCGACTGCGCGACGTTTACCATCGCCCCGCCGCAGAGGATCGAGGCGGGAACGCTCAACATTGTCGAGGGCGCGTATTCCATGCACCCCGATCTCGCGCCGTACTACGATCTATCCGTTTTTCTGCCGATTTCGGCAGAAAAACAGCGCGAGCGCATCCTCAAACGGAATGCGCCCGCGCATGCAAAGCAGTTTTTCGACCGATGGATCCCGCTCGAGCAGCGCTATTTCGATGCGTTCGACGTGCAGGACCGCTGTGATCTCGTCCTTTCGGCGGACGATTAAATGAGCGTGCCGCTCGGCGCGATGCCGAGCACATATTCGACCGCGATAGCCACAAGAACGACCAGCAGCGAAATGATGAAGCCGTGGAGCATCGGTTTTGCGCCAGACTTGCACAGCGCCGCGAAGTTCGTATTGAGGCCGATGGCGGCGAGCGCCGCGACCATCAGGAACTTGCTGATACTCTTGAGCGTCGTAGCGAGACCCGCGGGAATGACGCCGACGCTGCACAGAATGGACATTGCAAGGAAACCGAGGATGAACCACGGGAACACCGACTTCATATTGACCTTGACGCCATGGTCGCCGCTTTGCGCGGCGGCCTTTTTCTTGAGGTGCACGCTGATGGCGGCGAAGACCAGCACCGTCGGGATGATGGCGAGTGTGCGCGTCAGCTTGACCATCGTGGCAAAGTCGCCGGCGGCCTCGCTGAAGGCGTAGCCCGTGGCGACGACGCTCGAGGTGTCGTTGACCGCCGTGCCGGCCCACAGGCCGAACGCCGCGTCGGAAAGGCCCATCGCGCGGCCGAGCAGCGGGAACACGACGACCATGATCGTGTCAAAGAGGAACGTTGCCGACATGCCGTAGGCGATGTCCATGTCCGTTGCCTCGATGACCGGCGCGATGGCGGCGATGGCGCTGCCGCCGCAGATGCCTGTGCCCGCGTTGATGAGGCTGCTCGTCTTCCAGTCAAGCCCCAGCGCCTTGCCGATCACATAGCCGAGGCCGAAGCACGTCGCCAGTGTGAAGAGCATGACGGTGAGCGAGAACTTGCCGACCGTCAGCACGGTCGTGATGTTCAGGCTGGCGCCGAGCAGGATGATGGCGAATTTCAGAATTTTCTTCGAGGTGAATTTGATGCCGGGCTTCGTCTTGTCATTCGGCGCGTAAAAGCGATTCACGATCATGCCGATGAACATTGCGATGACCGACGCGCCGATCAGGTGCAGCCCCACGGATTCCTCCAGCTGCTCTAAAAACTTAGCCACCACGGCGATGACGAGCGCGATGGCGCAGCCGGGCAGCATTTTTTTCACGGTTTCGATGAATTTCATGTAGTTTCTCTCTCCTCCAAAGCATATTGCCGCTGTATTATATCACCGACTTATGATATAATAAAATTATAAATAAGAATATGTCGATTCCTGTTTGTTATCGACAAAGGAGAGAGAACATGGACCAGCGGCTTGAGACCTTTTTGACCGTGTGCGCCACGATGAACTATCGCAAAGCGGCGGAGCAGCTGCATTTGACGCAGCCCGCCGTGACGAAACAGATCCAGGCGCTCGAAGCGCTGTACGGCGTGCGCCTTTTTACCTACGACAGCCGAAAGCTCAGAAAAACGCCGCAGGGCGAAACGCTTGAGATCTACGCCATCAGCCAGCGCTATCAGGACGAGGAGCTGCGCCGTGCGCTCAAACGGCAGGAGAAGACGAGCCTTCGCATCGGCGCGACGAAGTCCATCGGCGACTATATCCTGCTGCCGCAGATCATCCGCTTTTTGAAAGAACCGGACAATGAGCTCTTTTTTACCGTCGACAATACGGCACACCTGCTCGCCCAGCTCGAGGGCGGTGAGCTTGACTTCGTCGTGCTCGAGGGCATTTTCGACAAGAGCCGGTACGAGAGCTTTCTACTGCGCAATGAGCCCTACATCGGCATCTGTGCGAAAGATCACCCGTTTTCGGGCCGCGAGGTGCCGATGGATGAGCTCTTTTCCGAGCGGCTCATCCTGCGCGAGCCTGGCTCCGGTACGCGAAAGATTTTAGAGCGAGAGCTCATGCAGTGCGGCTACACGGTCGAGGCGTTTCGCGCGAATGTCTGTATCAGCAGCTTCAAGCTCATCCGGCATCTGGTGAGCGAGGGCTGCGGCGTGAGCTTCCTCTACGAGGCCGTCGTCAAGAATGATGCGCAGTTCGGGCATTTTTCCTGCCCGCCACTCACGGGCGTGCACGAGCTGAACGTCGTGTGCCTCAAAAACACCAATGTGCCCGCGCTTGCGCGGCGGTTCCTTGACCTGTAAATTTGGGCAATTCTGCCGATTTGCGCAAAAATGCGGGGAATTGAGCGATATGACTGTGGTTTATGGAATTAGTCAATGGAAAAATCCAACATTTTCCTGTAAAATAGAGCTTGGATAAGATAGGTGATGATCGCCGCGCAATATTTGCTGCGCGGCGGCAAGCACGCGGTACGCCGCGAAAAGGAGAGCAGGAACATGAGCGATATCAACGGCAGCAAGCCCACGAATTTCCCTCTCGACGAGAGTAAACTGGATTTCAAAATACCCCGCACGGACGCCCCGCGCGAAAACGTCCTCAAGCTCGGCAGTATGATCACGAACCGCATCGGCCTCAAGGCCACGGCGGACGACCCCGAGTACTGGGGCCTTGCCGGCGTGATGACCGACGAGATGGTCGACGTCGCGCTCAAAATGGGCGTGCGCAAGCCCAAGACGACCGAGCAGCTGATGAAGCTCACCAAAATGGAGCGCGAGCCGCTCGAAACGCTCCTCACGGAGATGGCATGGACGGGCATCATCGAGTACAACTGGGAGAACCTGGACGGCAAGAACCCCAAGCATGAAAAGCGCTGGGTGCTGCCGCTGTTCGTCCCCGGCAGCGCGGAATTTCTGAACATGCGCAAAAGCCAGATCGACGAGCATCCCGAGGTTGCGGCGTTCTTTGAGCGCATGACGATGCTCCCGCTCGAAAAGATCACGCCCATGGTGCCGCCGGGAGGCGCGGGCATCGGCATGCACGTTATCCCCGTGGAAAAGGCCATCGAGACGGAGAACGAGTCCGTTGACTTAGAGCACATCTCCTACTGGCTCAGCAAATACGAGGGCAAGTACGCCAAGAGCATGTGCTCCTGCCGCGCTAGCCGCGCCAAGCTCAGCGAGGGCTGCGGCGATGACGCCGAAAGCTGGTGCATCGGTGTGGGCGATATGGCCGACTACATCGTCGAAACACAGCGCGGCGAATACATCACGAAGGACGAAGCGCTCGAAATTTTCAAAAAGGCCGAGGACAACGGCTTTGTCCACCAGATCACGAATATCGACGGTGAGCAGAAAATTTCGGCATCTGCAACTGCAACGTCAATGTCTGCAACGCGCTGCGCACATCGCAGCTGTTCAACACGCCGAACCTGTCGCGCAGCGCCTATGTCGCGAGCGTCGAGAGCGAGAACTGCGTCGCCTGCGGCCGCTGCGTCGAAAACTGCCCCGCGGGCGCGGTCAAGCTGGGACAGAAGCTCTGCACGAAGGACGGCTACATCGAATATCCCCGTCAGGAATTACCCGACGATGTCAAGTGGGGGCCGGAAAAGTGGAGCGTCGACTACCGCGACAGGAACCGCATCAACTGCTATAATACCGGTACCTCGCCGTGCAAGACGGCCTGCCCAGCGCACATCGCGGTGCAGGGCTATCTGAAGCTCGCCGCGCAGGGCAAGTACCGCGAGGCGCTGCAGCTCATCAAGCGCGAAAATCCGTTCCCCGCGGTCTGCGGCCGCATCTGCAACCGCCGCTGCGAGGACGCCTGCACGCGCGGCACGGTCGATCAGGCCGTCGCCATTGACGAGGTCAAGCGCTTCATCGCCCAGCAGGACTTAAACGCGGAAACGCGCTTTGTGCCCGAAAAGGTCATTCCGAAGGTCGACGGCGAATTTTCCGAGAAGATCGCCGTCATCGGCGGCGGCCCCGCGGGCCTGTCGTGCGCATACTACCTCGCTGAAAAGGGCTACCGCCCGACGGTGTTTGAAAAGGAAGCGCGTCCCGGCGGTATGCTGATGAACGGCATTCCGAGTTTTCGCCTCGAAAAAGACGTGGTGGAGGCCGAGATCGACATCCTGCGTGAACTCGGTGTCGAGTTCCGCTGCGGCGTGGAGGTCGGAAAAGACGTGACCATCGCACAGCTGCGCGAACAGGGCTATCAGGGTTTCTATGTGGCCGTCGGTCTCCAGTCCGGCGGTAAGCTGAATATCCCCGGCGGCGACGCGGACGGCGTCATGGCGGGTATCGACTTTATGCGGCAGGTCAACCTGCATGAAAAGAAGACGCTTTCCGGTAAGGTCGTCGTCATCGGCGGCGGCAACATCGGCGCGGACGTTGCGCGCACGGCGGTGCGCTGCGGCGCGGAGCGCGTCGACCTCTACTGCCTTGAGGCCTATGACGACATGCCGATGGGTGAGGAGGACCGCAGCGAGTGCGAGCGCGACGGCATCACCGTCCACGCCGGCTGGGGCCAGATCGAGATCGTTGTGGAGGACGGCAAGTGCGCGGGCATCAGGTTCCGCAAGTGCACGCGCGTCAAAAACGACGAGGGCCGCTTCGCACCTGAGTTTGACGACAGTGTGAGCGAGCAGGCCGAGTGCACGACGGTTCTCTACTGCATCGGCCAGAAGGTCGACTGGCGCGAGCTGCTCACCGGCACCGCTGTTGAGTTCAACCCCAACGGCACGGTCAAGGCAGACCCCGTCACGTATCAGACGGCGGAAAAGGATATCTTCGTCGGCGGCGACGCTTATACGGGTCAGAAATTTGCCATCGACGCCATCGCCGCGGGCAAGGAGGGCGCGATCTCGCTGCACCGTTTTGTCCAGCACGCGACGCTGACGGTCGGCCGCAACCGCCGCCAGTTCATTGAGCTCAACAAGGAAAGCGCGCTGATCCCCGTCAATTACGACACAACGCCGCGCCAGCGCATCGGCTATAACGAGGCGCTGCGCAGGACGTTTAGCGACGAGCGCGTCGCGTTCACCGAAGAGCAGATCAAAAAGGAGACCGCGCGCTGCCTTAGCTGCGGCGCGAGCATCGTCGACCCGAACAAGTGCATCGGCTGCGGCGTCTGCACGACGAAGTGCGCGTTCGACGCCATCCACCTGCACCGCGAGAGACCGGAGTGCAGCAAGATGTACGCCTGTGAGGACAAGATGAAGGCCATCCTGCCGTACATGATCAAGCGTGAGTTCAAGATCAAGCGTGCGGCGAGAAAGAGCAAGTAATGCACGAGCTGGGCATTGTCTTCCACGTCATCAAGAGCGTGGAAAAGATCGGAGAGGAAAACGGCCTGACGAACGTTGCGTCCGTGACGCTCGAGCTCGGCGAGGTGTCCGGTGCGATCCCGCACGAACTCGAAAGCTGCTGGAACTGGGCAGTCAAGAAGACCGAGCTTTTACCGGAGGCCGCGCTCAAGATCGAGACCATCCCCGCCGTTACGTACTGCGAGAGCTGCGGGCGCGACTATCCCACCGTGCAGTTTGGCCGCACCTGCCCGCACTGCGGCAGTGAAAAAACATGGCTCAAGCAGGGCAGCGAGATCAACTTAAAGGAGATCGAGGCGATATGACAGAACCCTATAAGATCATCGAGGTGAAAGAGAGCGTCTTCGCCGACAACGACCGCGAGGCCGCACGCCTTCGCACGCAGCTCAAGCAGGACAGAACGTTTCTGCTGAACCTGATGTCCTCGCCGGGCAGCGGCAAGACGACGACGCTGCTGCGCACGCTTGAAGCGCTCAAGGATGAGCTGCGCATCGGCGTGATGGAGGCAGACATCGACTCCGACGTGGACGCAAAGACCATCGCGGACGCGGGCGTCAAGTCCATCCAGCTCCACACGGGCGGCATGTGCCACCTCGATGCAAGCATGACGGAGCAGGGCCTCAAGGAGATCGGCACGAAGGACTTGGACCTCGTCGTGCTCGAAAACGTTGGCAATCTCGTCTGCCCCGCGGAGTTTGACACGGGCGCGGTCAAAAACGCGATGATCCTCTCCGTGCCGGAGGGGCACGACAAGCCGCTCAAGTACCCGCTCATCTTCACTGTGTGCGACGCGCTCATCATCAACAAGATCGACGTGCTGCCGTATTTCGACTTTGACATGGAAAAGGTCGTCGAATACGCGCACATGCGCAACCCGAAGCTCAAGATATTCCCCCTCTCCGCCAAAACCGGCGAGGGCGTGGACGCTTGGTGTAATTGGCTGAGCGAACAGGTGCGAGATTGGAACGAGTGAGAAAATGAAAAAAGAGATGTACCGCATGGTACATCTCTTTTTTTGTTATGCGTCCAGCCGAAAGACCGACGGGTAAATTTGCCCGTCCCTGAATTCGAGTACGCCGTAGGTCGGGCGGCGGGGATCGCCAATCGAACCGGGATTCATCATCATCGGCCGCGACGCCGCGTCCACGAGCGGCACGTGTGTGTGGCCAAAGAGCAGAATGTCGGCGTTCATTTCGAGCGCGCGGTACTGCGCGCGGAGAAGTCCGGTCTTCACCCCTAACGTGTGCCCGTGCGCGATGAGCACGCGGTGATCATCCAAGATTAGCACGCGCTCAAGCGCTTCAAAGCGCCCGAAGTCGCAGTTGCCGGGAACCTGCTCAAGCGGCAGGCTAGGGTAGAGCTGATGCAACTCCTCGACATCACGCCAGCCATCGCCAAGGTGGATGATGCCGTGCGGCTTTACGAGCTCTACCGCGCGCACCATGTTATCGACATTGCCGTGCGAGTCGGATAGTACAAGGTATTTCATAGCGCTTACAGGAACTTGTCGAGCTCGCGCTCGACCTCATCCATCTTCTTGATCTGCGGCTTGTCGATGCGATAGCCGCCCTTGACGACCATGTCGAGCTCACGCAGTGCGCTCAAATTCCGGAGCGGATCGTTTGCGCAGACGATCAGGTCGGCCTGCTTGCCCTCTTCGATGCTGCCGGTCAGATCACCGATGCCCACGAGCCGGGCATTGAGTTTCGTCGCGCTGTAGAGCGCGAACGCGGGCGTCACGCCGCAGTATTTGACGAAATAGTGCAGCTCGCGCCACATGTCGTAATGCGTGATGTACGGGCAGCCGACGTCTGTACCGAGACCGACTGGCACGCCGGCGGCGAGGTTTGCCTTTGCGAGCGCGACGATGCCGTCGAAGACAATCTTGCCGTTTTCCTGCTGCTCATACGTCGCGTGCGAAATGCTGCGGTCGAAGAGCGCGTAGGGCAGGGCGGGGGAAATGGTCGAAATTTGGAACGCCTTGCGCTGCTTGAAGAGTGCGATCATTTCATCGCTTGGCTGCGCGCCGTGCTCGATGGAGTCGACACCGTTTTGCAGCGCGACCATCACGCCCTCAGGGCTCTCAACGTGCGCTGCGACGATCATGCCGAGCGAATGTGCCTTGTCGCACGCGGCCTTGACAAGCTCGGGCTGCATGCGCAGCACGCCCGGCTCGCCCACGACTTCGGCGTCCAGCACGCCGCCGGTGATCATCAGCTTGATGAGGTCGGGCTTTTCGGCGGCGATCTTTTCGACGAGCGCTGCGGCCTCTTCGGCGGAGTGCGCCTCGTAGGCGAGCGAACCCGCCATGTGCCCGCCGGGGACGGAGACCGCCATGTTCGATGCCAGCACGCGCGGGGCAAGAATTTTGCCCGCCGCGGCGAGGTCGCGAATTTTCGTGTCGTAATCGGCGACGCCGCCGACTGTGCGGATGGTCGTGACGCCGGAGAGCAGCTCGGTTTTGGCGTAGCCCTCGCACATGCTGACACCGATCCTGTTCGTCAGCGCGCAGGAGGTGATGAGCTTGACGAGCTTTTTGGGGTCGCTCGCCTTCTTTTTCGGCTTGCCCGAGGCGGGCAGGTGCACGTGCATGTTGATGAGACCCGGCAGCACATATTTTCCGCCGAGGTTGACTGCCTCATAGCCCGCGGGGATATGCTGTGCGTCGACGATCTCATTGATTTTCTCACCGTCGATGCAGACGGCCTTGCCCGTCTGTGGCTCCATGTGCTCAGAGCCGTCGAGAAGCACGCAGTTTGTCAATGCGTACTTTTTGTCGTTGTGGTACATCGGAGTGTGCGCCTTTCCTGTTATCGAATCTGGCCGCTGCCGGTGATGACGTATTTATAGGTGCTCAGCTCGTCGAGCCCCATCGGGCCGCGCGCGTGGAGCTTCTGCGTCGAAATGCCCATCTCGCAGCCGAGGCCGAACTCCCCGCCGTCGGTGAAGCGGGTGGAGACGTTGACGTACACCGCCGCGCTGTCGACCTCGTCGACAAAGCGGTCGGCCGCGGCTTGGTTCTCGGTCACGATGCAATCGCTGTGGTGCGTCGAGTGATGCTGGACATGCGCGATGGCCGCATCCAGATCATCTACGACCGCGACGGCGAGAATGTAATCGAGAAATTCCGTGTCGAAGTCGAGCTCCGTTGCCGCCGTGCCGGGAATGATCTCCGCCGCGGCTTCGTCGAGCCGCAGCTCGACGAGGACAAGGCCCGCTTCTCTACGCTTGTCGACAAGCGCGGCCTTGAGCTTGGGGAGAAATTCCTTTGCAATGTCGCAGTGGACAAGGCAGACCTCCTCCGCGTTGCAGACGGACGGGCGGCTCGTCTTGGCGTTTTCGATGATCTTTACCGCCATGTTGAGGTCAGCGTCCCTGTCGACGTACACATGGCAGATGCCCGTGCCGGTCTCGATGCAGGGAACGCTTGCATTTTCCACGCACGCGCGGATGAGCCCCTTGCCGCCGCGGGGGATCAGCAGGTCGACAAGGCCGTCCGCCGTCATCAATACCTGCGCGCTCGCATGCGTTGTATCCTCAACGATGTTGACAATGTCGGGATCGCCGCCGACGGACTCAACGCCCGCCTTGAGCGCCGTGACGATGGCGTGAGAGGAGCGATAGGCCTCCTTGCCGCTGCGCAGCATGCAGACGTTGCCGCTCTTGATGCACAGCGCCGCGGCGTCCGACGTGACGTTCGGGCGGCTCTCGTAGATGATGGCGACCAGACCGAGCGGCACCTGCCGCTTGGTGATGGTCATACCATTGGGGCGCTTGAACTGCGCGAGCGCGCGGCCCACGTGGTCGGGCAGCGCCGCGGCCTCGCGGATGCCCTCGGCCATTGCATGGATGCGGCTCTCCGTCAGGGCGAGACGGTCGAGCATCACGTCGGAGATCGTGCCCTTCGCCGCCTCCATGTCCTTGGCATTTTCGCGCAGGATATCTTCGCTGTTGGTCTCAAGGCTCTCCGCCATCGCGAGCAGCAGCCGGTCCTTCTCCTCGGCGCTTGCGCTGCGGATGCTGCCCCAGGCAGCTTTTGTGCGTTCCAGAAGTTCGATTGTTGTCATGCTTCATCCCTCTTTGCCAAAAATCTTGTGCCCACGCGCTTGCCCGCGGCCACATCGTAGAGCACCTCGGGCGACTGGCCGTTGGCGATGACCATTTCGCAGCCTGCTGCCGTCGCCATCTGCGCGGCGCGGAGCTTGGTCGCCATGCCGCCGGTGCCGAGGTTCGAACCGCTGCCCCCGCCGAGCGAAATGATGTGCTCGTCGATCTTTTCCACCGTGTCGATGAGCTTCGCGTCGGGGTTCTTGCGCGGGTCTCCGTCGAAGAGCCCGTCGATGTCCGAGAGCAGAATGAGGAGGTCCGCATGGATCGTCACGGCCACGATGGCAGAGAGCGTATCGTTGTCGCCGATGCCGAACTCCTCGGTGGAGATGGTGTCGTTCTCGTTGATGACCGGCAGCGCGCCGAGCTCTAAAAGCCGCGCGAGCGTGTTGTGGAAGTTCTGCTTGCGCACGCCGCCCTCTTCGATATCCGGTGCGGTGATGAGCAGCTGTGCCACGGTGTGGTTATACTCGGTGAAGAGCTTGTCGTAAATGTACATCAACTCGCACTGGCCGACTGCGGCGGAGGCCTGCTTTGTCGGCACGTCTTTCGGCCGTTCGCTCAGGTTGAGCTTGCCAAAGCCCATGGCGATGGCGCCAGAGGAGACGAGGATGATCTCGTGTCCCATATTTTTAAGGTCGCTTAAAACCTTGCACAGCTTTTCCATGCGCTGGATGTTCAGCCGCCCCGTGGGGTGCGCCAGCGTGGATGTGCCGACCTTGACGACAATTCTCATATCGTGATCCCTCCGATCAAAGCGGGCGCGCGAAGCGCGCGGACGCTGGAATTTGCCCATTATTATACCGCGCCGATTTGCATTTTGCACTCTTTTTTTGCAAATTTTACGCCGTACTGACACAGTAAAGTGAAAAAGCACAGGCGCGCGAAAGCGCGCCTGTGCTTTTTTGTGAGATTCTGCTTAAAACGGCTTTTTCGCGACCTCCAAGATCACGTCGAGCATGCCTTGAATCTGCGGGGTGATGACCTTGTTGCGGTGATAAAGCACCTGCCGCCACTGGCTCATCTGACAGTCGGCCACAGGGATGATGGCAAGGTTGCCCTTGTGGATGCTCATCTTCGCCGTGTAGCGCGGCAGCACGGAGAGATACTCTGGATTCTCGCGGATGAGCTTGAGCGCGAGCGTGTCGCTCTCGAGCTCCAAAAACGGCTCGACACTTAGATCCTGACGGGCAAGCTCGCGGTCGAACTGGTCGCGGTAGGGGTTGCCGTGGTTCATCAGGATGAACGGGTGCGACACAAGGTCGGCAAGGTGCACATCATCGCGGGTAGAGAGCGGGTTTTCCGTGTTCGTCACGATGACGACGTCCTCCTGCGCTTCAAAGACTTTGACAAACTGCGTGTCGAAGATCTGCTCATCGAGCGTGTAGATGATGTCGAGCTCATTCTTGACGAGCATTTCGGTGATGGAGGCGATATTGCCCGCGTGCAGGCTGATCTGCACGTGCGGAAAACGCTCGTGGTAGAGCGGCACGATGTTAGAGAACGAGGCGGTGAGCAGCGAATTGAGCGTGCCGACGCGCACGGTGCCGCTCAGCTCGGAATCCGACGAGGCAAAGGCGCTGGCACGCGCGATGGCGCTCACCACGTCGCGCGCGTAGGAGACAAAGTCCTTGCCGTACTGCGTGATGGAGACCGTTTTGCCGATGCGGTCAAAGAGCTGCACGCCCAGCTCGCGCTCGAGCTGCTGGATCTGCACCGTGACGGCGGACTGGGAATAATCCAGAGCTTCCGCCGCACGGGAGAAGCTCTTGAGCTCCGTGACTTTTAAGAATGTGACCAGGTTGCGGACTTCCATGGCTGTCCTCCGATTCAAATTTGTAATACATTTTCAAAAATATATTAGTGGAAATATCTTAATTTGTCAATAGACGCATTATAAAAAATAATGAGTCGGGCGAAAAAGTCGGCCGTGGACACACGGCCGGCTTTTTATGAAGGGGATCAGTCCTTGTACTCGTGGTGCAGCAACTCGTGCGCGCGCTCATTGAGACCCGCGGCATACATCGCGTCGAGGACGGGGTTGCGCTCGCTGCGCTTGAACATCGCGCTGCGGTCGATCTCGTACAGGCCATGGGCGCGCTTGAGCTTGGTGCTCATCAGCGCGTAGGGCTGGCCCGCGCCGCCGACGCAGCCGGTGCGGCAGGACATGACCTCGACCAGGTCGACCTCGACCTCGCCGTTTTCGATTTGATCGAGCAGCTTAGCTGCGTTGGCAAGGCCGTGGGCCAGGGCGACGCGCACGTCGCGCCCGTTAACGGGGATGGTCACAAAGCGGACGGCCTCTGTGCCGCGAAGACCGCTGTGCTCGAGCATGCGCAGGACGTTTTTGCTCTTGTCGGGCAGGCAGCAGCGGAGCACCGCCTCCGCCACGCCGCCGGAGGTGCCGAAGATCTCGGCCGCGCCGCTGCCCATGCCGAACGGCAGGTCGGGCGACTCCTTTTCAAGCATCTGGAAGCGGATGCCGGATTCCTTGATCATCTTGATGACCTCCTGCGTGGTCAGCACGAGGTCGACGTTCGGTACGCCGTCGCGGCGGAATTCCTCGCGTCCGGCCTCCATCTTCTTGGCCGTGCAGGGCATGATGGCGATATGGAAGGTCGTGCGGCCGTCGGCGGCGTCTTTTTCGCGGTACTTGTCCTTTAAGACCGTTGCGAACATCTGCATGGGCGAGAGCGCGGAGGACAGGTTCTTGATGAACTGCGGGCGCTCCTGCTCCACATAGCGCACCCAGGACGGGCAGCAGGATGTCATCAGCGGGAGATTTTCGCCCGTTTCCAGGCGGCGGAGGAATTCCTTCGATTCCTCGCGCACCGTGAGGTCCGCGCCGAAGATCGTATCGTAAATTTCGTCCGCACCCATGATCTTGAGCGCCGTGACAAGCTTGTCGAGCACATTTTCGCCTGCGGGCAGACCATAGGCCTCACCGATGGCGACGCGCACGGCGGGCGCGATCTGGATGACGACGCGCTTTTGCGGATCGTGCAGGGCACGCCACGCCGCGCCGATGTCGTTTTTGACGGTGATGGCGCCGGTCGTGCACACGGCGGCGCACTGGCCGCAGCTGACGCAGTGCGTGGTCGAGATGGGCTGGTCATCGCCTGCCTCAATGTGCAGCCCTGGGCCGCGGCCTGCAAAGTGCAGGATGCTCATGCCCTGGACCTCCTTGCACACGCGCACGCAGTCGCCGCAGAGGATGCATTTGTTGAGGTCGAATGTGACCGCAGGGCTTGAAAAGTCCATCGGTACATGCTCGCGCGTATCCTTGAAGTGAACGTGATGGATGCCGAAGCGCACGGCCATCTCCTGCAGACGGCAGGAGCGGTTTTTTTCGCAGGCGGTGCAGTCGCGGCAGTGCGAGGCAAGCATCAGCTCCAGCGTCATGCGGCGGTATTTGAGAAGGCGCGACGTGTTGGTGCGGATGCGCATGCCGTTTTTCGGCTTGGTCGTGCAGGCGGCGTCGATCTTGCCGGTGTCCAGATCTTCGACCATACACATGCGGCACGCGCCGTAAACGGAAAGGTCGGAGTGGAAGCAGAAGTTCGGCATTTCCACGCCCGCCTTGCGGCAGACATCCATGATCGTGGGCTCGTCGTCGAACTCCACGCGGATGTTGTCGACATACATGATACCCTTAGCCATCGATCTCCACCTCCTGGATCGCATCAAAGGGGCAGGCCTCGATGCAGGTATAGCATTTGACGCATTTTTCCGGATCGATCACGAACGGCGACTTGATGACGCCCGTGATGGCCTCGGCGTGGCAGGAACGCGAGCACTTGCTGCATCCGCGGCAGATGCTCGGGTCGATCTCGAGGCGGATACGGTTATAGGGAAGTCCACCCGGCTCGATCGGCTCGCGGTCAAGCTCGCAGAGCGCGCAGTCCCCGCGCAGGTGATCCTTGAATTCCTCGGGAAAGTATTTGATGGCCGTCTCCAGCGTGTGGTAGGAATTGCGGCCCAGATTGCAGAACGCCGTGACGGAGATCATCTCGCCAAGGTCGGTGAGCATATGAAAGTCCGACTCGCTGAGGCGGTAGTCCCGCATGGCCCAGAGCAGCTCGTTCATGCGCTTTGTGCCCTCGCGGCAGGGAACGCACTTGCCGCAGAACTCTGTCTGCGTGTACTGCATAAAGCGACACGCGACATCGACCATGCAGCGGTCCTCGTCGAGCACCGTGATGACGCTGTCGCCGCGGCGCACGCCGTAGGGCTTGAGCTTTTGAAAGTGCAGGGGCAGATCGAGATGCTCCTCGACGAGAAGGCCGCCGCTCGGGCCGCCGATCTGCACCGCCTTAAACTTTTTCCCATTCGGAATGCCGCCGCCGATCCCGTAGATCGCCTCTCGGATGGTGGTCGCCTCCTCGGGAATGTCTACATAGCCGGGGTTGGCGATGTCACCCTTGAGTAAAAAAATTCTTGCCATTTCTCTCTCCGTGTTTCGTTTTTTAAATTTCAAAAAATCTAATAGAATATATAGCACGAAAAACTCTAACACTGCGCCTTAAAATTGTAAAGGGATGCACTGATAAATTATTTGAATAGGAGAGCGGGCTATAAGCAAAAGACGGAGGAGACCGCCTATAATAAGGCGGTCTCCTCCGTTTCTTCTTCGTCCAAAAGCTGCATGATCGACACTTCGAACGCCGTGCGTTCCTCACTGCCGCTTTCGAGCAGCTTGGTGTAGGTCCGGCTCTGCACGCGGCCCTCAAGCGCCAATCGCTCGCCGACGTCCATGCCCGCGATCTGCACGGCAGTCTGTCCCCAGGCGATGCAGGGTAAGTAGTCCGCGCGCCCGTAGTGGCGGTTGACTGCCAGAATGACATCGCAAATGCTGCGGCCGAGCGGCGTGCGCCGCAGCACGGGTTTTTTGCACAGCGCGCCCGAGAGCAGGATGCGGTTAAAGTACGAGCCGTCGCCCGGCTCGATGCTCTGGGCGAACACGGTGATGACGAGCCGGTTGCCCTGCCCGCTCTTGTTGTTAAACGAGCGCAGCTGCCCGACGATGCGAAGGCTCTGTCCCTTCTCCACAGGGCAGACGCGCAGCAGTGCCTCGCTCGCCACGATGACGGGCACGTCGTTCTGGCCTGACAGGCGCTCGACCTGCAGGGGAAATTTGTCGAACCGGCGGGTATGGTTCTCGTGCGAAAAGACGGGCTCGCCTGCGGCGACGCCCCACAGCTCCACATAGTTCTGGTTGCGCTCCATATCGTACACCTCAGCACAGTTTTGTTGGTGTATCCTATGAAAAAGAACGTGGAGATATGCCGTGCCGAGCACGAGGACAAAAAGGAAGAGCCGTCTTTCGACGGCTCTTCCTTTTTGTCATTCGCGTGAGCGATAAATTACATCTTGGAGATGATCTCGACCAGCTCTTCGCCGATGCGGCCCTGAGCCTCGACGGTTGCGGAGCCGATGTGCGGCGTGCAGGAGACCATCGGGTGGGAGTAGAGCGCGACGTTGGTCGCGGGCTCGTCGGCATAGACGTCCAGACCGGCGGCGCGGACCTTGCCGCTGTTGAGCGCGTCAAGAAGCGCAGCCTCGTCGACGTTGGTGCCGCGGGAGGTGTTGATGATGACAACGCCGTCCTTCATCTTGGCGATGCGCTCAGCGTTGATGAGAGCGCCGCCGTCGACAGCGGGAGCGTGGACGGAGATGAAGTCGGACTTGGCGAGCAGCTCGTCCATCTCAACATAGGGGATGCCGAGCTCTTCCTCAATGCCAGGGATGTGGAAGATATCGAACGCGATGACGTTCATGCCGATGGCCTTGGCCATCTTGCCGAGCTTCTGGCCGATGCGGCCGAAGCCGACGATACCGAGCGTCTTGCCGGTCAGCTCGATGCCCTTGCCGTAGGCCTTCTTCTCCCACTTGCCCTCGCGCATGGAGTGGCCGGCGATGGAGATGTAACGGGCGCAGGAGAACATGTGAGCCATAGCGAGCTCAGCAACGGACTCGGAGGGGGACTTCGGGGTGTTCTTCACCTCGATGCCGTTGTCCTTGGCGTACTGCACGTCGATGTTGTCGAGGCCGACACCGGCGCGGATGACGCACTTGAAGCGGCTGCCCTTGGCCTCGTCGATCTGCTTGGCGCGCAGCTTGGTCTTGGAGCGAATGATGGCGACATCGAAGTCGCGCAGGGCCTTGCCAAGCTCGTCGGGCTCGTAGAACTGCTCAACGAGCTCGTGACCCATCGCGCGAACCTTCTCGATCGCGCCCTTATCCATACCGTCGGTAACAAGAATACGCATTTTAACTTTCTCCTTGTAAATATTTTAATCGTTGACCCAGCCGCTCTTTAAGCGGCGGCACCGGTGAACGCTTCACCGGTGAGGGAGTATCTAAAAGGGGGATGTGATCCCCCTTTTAAAAAGCAATTACTTGGTGTGCTCGGCCTCAAACTTCTTCAGGAATTCGACGAGAGCCTGAGCGCCCTCAATGGGCATGGCGTTGTAAACGCTGGCGCGCAGACCGCCGACGCTCTTGTGGCCCTTGAGGTTATCGTAACCGGCAGCCTTGGTAGCAGCGACGACTTCGGCGTCGAGCTCGGCGGAATCGGTGACGAAGGGGATGTTCATGAGGGAACGGAACTCGGGCTCAACCGTGCCATGGAACATCTTGGAGGAATCCAGGAAGTCATAGATGACCTTGGCCTTCTCGACGTTGCGCTTGTGCATCTCCTCGAGACCGCCGATGCTCTTGAGGTACTTGAACACCTTGCCACAGCAGTAAATCGCCCAGCAGTTCGGGGTGTTGTACATGGAGTCGTTCTTGGCGTGGGTGTCATAGCGCATGTAGATGGGCATCTTGGGATCGAGATCCTCGCGGATGAGGTCCTCGCGGATGATGGCGATGACCATACCGGCAGGGCCGACGTTCTTCTGCACGCCCGCATAGATCATGCCGTAATCGCTGACATTGCAGGGCTGGGAGAGGAACATGGAGCTCTGGTCGGAGACAAGGATGTGACCCTTGGTGTTGGGGAGCTGCTGCCAGGTCACACCGTGGATGGTCTCATTCTCGCAGATGTAGACATAGTCGGCATCCTCGGGAATGTCAAGATCGGAGCAGTCGGGAATGTAGCTGTAGTTCTTGTCCTTGGAGGAAGCGGCGACGATGACCTCGCCGTACTTCTTAGCCTCGGCAATGGCCTTCTTGGACCATGCGCCGGTCTCGACGTAGACGGCCTTGCCGTTCTTCATCAGATTCCAAGGCACAGCCGCGAACTGCAGCGTAGCGCCGCCCTGAATGAACAGGACCTTGTAGTTGTCGGGGATGCCCATCAGGTCGCGCAGGTCAGCCTCGGCCTCGTCGACGATCTGCTGGAAAACCTTGGAGCGGTGGCTCATTTCCATGACGCACATGCCGCTGCCGCGGTAGTTCATCATCTCGTCACGGATTTCCTCCAGCACGGGCTCCGGCATCATAGCGGGACCGGCAGAGAAGTTGTAGGTGCGATTGTACTTCATTGTTGGTGTCCTCCTGATTGTCTTTTTTGAGCAATAGCAACAGAAATTGCATGATATGACAGCTACAGTATAGTCTATCGTGCGGGGATAATCAATAGAAAAAAGCAAACTTATCATTTATTTAAAAACAACTGTGCCACGCTTTGAAAAACAAAAAGCAAATGAAGAAATTATTGACAAACGATAATTCTTCTGCTACGCTGACGATAGAAATTATCGCAAAACAATAATTCTGGAGGTGCGATATGAAACGTGACCGGATCAAGACCTTACTTTTGGCGGAGGCGCTCATCTGCGCGCTGCTCGCGCTTGCCCTGTGGCTTTTCGAGGGCGACGCCTTTTCTCTCGCCGGATTCCCCGGCAGCGCGATCGGACCGGGCTTGAGCGCGCTGGCCGCCTCGGGACGCTTTGGCTTCGCGCTGGCGTTCACGCTGTATGCCGCGGTGATCCTGCTGCCGCTCTATGCGCTCGTGCACATCGGGGCGCAGCGGGAGCTGAAGCCGGAGGATGCGCTGCTCGTGCTCATCGCGTTTGCCGCGGCCTGCGCGCTCTTTCCGCACGGCTGGACCACCTATTGGAGCACATCGGCGGAGGCACTGTTCCCGCGCCTTGCCTGGCAGTGGCTCATCTTCGCGCTGCTCGCGGGCTGGGTCGTGCTGCGGCTGCTGCGCCGGTTTTCCGGCGGCGATACGCAGGAGATCTTGAAGCTCTTCCGCGCGCTGCTTATCCTCGCGGCGGCGTACTTCGTCTTTGAGGTCTGCTTTGCCGAATTTGCGGGCCTGTTTTCCGCCATCGACGCGCTCAAGGCGGGCAACACCGCCTTTACAGCCGATACGGTCCTGCCTGTGTCAACGGACATAACGGGTTCGAAGAGCCTTGTGTTCAGCTATGTTGTCCTCGCCCTGCGCTTTGCCGCGGAAAGCCTGCCCTCGCTGCTCGCGGCGGCGACGGCGTACTTCGCCGTCGGATTGCTCGACACGATGGAAAGCGGCGCGTTTACGCAGGAGAGCGCCGCCTACGCGCCAAAGCTCGCCGAATGGTGCGTCAAGGTCCTCAAGATCAGCGTGCTGTTTGCGCTTGCGGTCAACCTTTTGCAGGCGGTTTGCGCGCCGCTCATCCTCAGCACCAGCATTTCCATCCGCCTGCCGGTCCTCGAGCTGTGCTTCGTGCTCGCCGCGCTTCTCGGTGCGCGGCTCATCGCCTCGAACGTCGCCCTTGCGGCGGACAACGACCTCTTTATTTGAGGGTGCTGTCATGGCGATCACGGTACATTTGGACGAGGTGCTGAAAGCGCGCGGCATGACAAGCAAGGAACTTTGCGCCACCGTCGGCATCACGGAGGCAAATCTTTCCATTCTGCGCAGCGGCAAGGCGAAGGGCGTGCGCTTTGCGACGCTCAACCGCATCTGCTGCGCGCTCGAGTGCAATGTGGGCGACATTCTGCAATGCGACGGAGAATTGGAGGCAGAGCATGAAGAGTAAAACGAAAACGATACTGATTTTTGCTGCGATCCTCGCGGCGGTCTTTCTCATTGCCTTTCTCGACGGCGGCGCGGTGCAGTCCGCCGCCGAAGAGGAGGGAGAGGGGATGCTGATCGGCGCTTTCGTCTCGGAAGAGGATCTTGACATCGACGATCTTGAGGTTACAGCAACGGGCAAGATTCAGTGGAAGCGGGGGCGGCTCTACGCCGAAAAATGGGAGAAAAGCTGGCGCTTTCCGAATCTTCCCGATGGCGGCGGCTTTTACAGCGCGCTGCGGACCGAGACCGAGGGAGAGTTTGCGGGCAGCACAACGCCGCAGCACGTGAGCTTCGGCGAGATCAAAACAACAAATATGGCGTACCACGTCTACGACGATAACGGCGTCCGTACGACGGACATCGACCTCTCGGGCGAGGTCTACGCCTGCGGCGACAGACAAGTGATTTTCAATCTTTATCCCATCTACCAGACGTCGGATGGACGCATTTATTTGACGCGCGGCAACAGCATGGGCATGTCCGGCTCGGACGGCGGCAGCATGACCCACACGCTCACGAGCGATAAGACCGAGACGATCGGCGGCAAGTCCGAGCGCGTGAAGGTCAGAGTCGCCATCACCGTTGTTGCCCGTCCGACGCCGACAAAGTTCACCGTCGCGCACATGGACAAAAACGATCAGCTTTTGAAGCTCGAGGAGTTCGCGCCAGACGCGCTGCCCGAGTCTATCACCGCCGCGCCCGGCGCGGCGTATCTCATCGGTACGAGCTATGGACAAGACTGGGACGGAGAGACGGCGGAATATAGCATTTGCAACCGTGACGGGAAGATTCAACCGCCTCTGGACACGTTTGCGTATCAGAACGGCAAACTCAAAGCGGTCAGCATTTGGGTCAACTGGAAGGAGGGGGCGGCATGAAACGCATCATTGCTTTTGCGCTGGCGCTCGTGGTGGTGTTCGGCGTGAGCTTTGCGCTTTACAAGCCTGAGCGTATCGAAGCCGCGGCGCGGGAGACCATGGAGGACGAGTGGGTCGGGTATTTCTTTGCCCTCAAGCCCTTCGACGGCAGGCGCTATGCGACAGAGACCGGCGATGATTACAACTTCGGCGTGCCCGGCGTGCCGGTGTTTGTGACCATCACAGCGTTTGAACCCGACGATCCGGATTACGAAGAGGGCTCTGAATTCAACTATTCCGTCGGTGCGGCGGTGTCCGACGAGGTCGTTGGCAGCGGAATGCACATCAAGGTCGACGACAACGGCAGCAGCTACGAGACGGGCGGCGAGATCGTGCTCGACGCGCAGAAGAGGGTGGAGCTGTACGAATGTTATGTCTACCGCACGCCTGCGGGCGACTACTACGCCGAGTGTGTGCTGTACAACGGGATGAAGTCGGCCTACTGCGGGCCGGGCTTTGGCCTGAAGCAGACGCGGACGATCTCGGCCGAGCGGCCGGGCGATTGGAGTGTGAGCGGCAAAACGCAGAGCCACTCGATCAAGGTGAGCGTTTCATTTGTGGAGCGCACGGCGGCGGAGAGACTCGTGTTTGCCTGGCTGAGGGGGGACAAGAGCATTCTTTCGCGCGAGGCATACGGCGCGGACGCGCTTCCCGAGACGCTGACCGCGCCGGACGGCGCGTCGATGCTTGTCGTGACGCAGACGAGTGCGGACGGCACAAGCACCCGCTCGCTCTGCACACAGGACGATCTGTTCGCCAGAGCCTATGTTCCCTCGATGCTTTCCGGCCTTCTGCGTGTCGTCGACGTGTCGCTCGACTGGGGAGAGGACGAGACTTAACCAATTCTTAATAAAGAATTTGCTAAGAAAATGATTGCAATACGCGGGCAAAGCGGGTAAGATGGAGTGAACTCAAAGAAAAGAGGAACTTGCCATGCGTCCCGACGGAACCCGAGTGAAAGAGGCGTCCACCATCGTTTCGGCACTGCCCTATGTCATGCCGCGGCGCTACGACGCGCAGAATTTCATCACCGAATACGCTGATATGGAGGTCCTGCGCCGCTACATTCAGGAAAAGCGCCGCGAAGGCGTCCGCATCCCGTATATGACGCTCATTCTGGCGGCATACTTCAAGGCGTATCAGGAAAATCCGAAGATCAACCGCTTTATCATGAACAGCAAGATCTATCAGCGCAACCACTTCTGCGTCAGCTTCGTCATCCTGAAAACGCGCGCCGACGGCCGTGCGGACGAGACGTCGATCAAGGTGTTCTTTGAGGACGGGGACGATATCTTCTCCATCAACCGCAAGATCGAGGAGGCGGTCGCGCAGAATCAGGTGGCCGCGCATAACAACAATACGGATAAATTCGCGAATTTTCTGTTCGCCATCCCCATCCTGCCGGGGCTTTTGTTCGGCCTTGTCAAGCTGATGGATCGCTGCGGCCTGCTGCCGCGTAAGATCATTGATCTGAGCCCGTTCCACACGAGTCTTTTTATCACGAACCTTGCCTCCATCAACACGAATTCCATCTTCCACCACTGCTACGAGTTTGGCACGACGGGTGTGTTCGTCAGCATGGGCAAGCCTATTGCCAATTACAGGAGCGGGGAGTATAATAAAAAAATGATCCCGCTCTCCGTCGTGATGGATGAGCGCATCTGCACGGGACACGAGTACGCGCTGTTCTGGGCGAGCGTGCGCCGCTATCTCAAGCACCCCGAGCTGCTGGAGGGGAAGCCGACGGAGGAAAACGCCTATCCCGTGGAGGAATGCGTTTGATCAGCAGCCACAAGCCGCAAAGCGCGGGATCTGCGCTTTGCGGCATTTTCTACTTTTATGTGTAGAAGAAAGGACAGGGAAGATTCCTTGATCGAACCAAAGTCTCAGGTAAAGAAATGCAGCGCCCACGCAGAAATTTTGCAGCAAAACGAGGAACGCACCGTCTACCGCCTCAGGGAGACGGACGGCGAGGTGCGCATCACATCCTATCCCGTTTTCCCCGGCATCGAGCTTGCCTATCACGATGTGCACGCGCCGTCCTACCGTCTGGCAGAGCAGGGCGCGGCGGGACTCATCGAGATCCAGCACTGCCGCGAGGGGCGTGCGGAATACTGCTGCGGCGGCGAGCATTACTTTTTGGCCCCCGGAGACCTCTCTGTCGTGCGCCGCGCCGCTATCGAGGGGGAGGTGGAGTTCCCCACGGGGCACTACCACGGCATCACCGTCACGCTTGATCCCGCCCTTGCGCCGGACTGCCTGTCCTGCATTTTGCAGGACGTCGATGTCCGCCCCAGCGCGCTGGCGGAGAAGTTCTTCGCCGACTCGGAGTGCTTTGTCTCAAGATCGTCGGCGCGCGTGGAGCACATCTTCTCTGAGCTCTACGCCGTGCCCGCCGGCATCAGACGCGGCTACTTTAAGGTTAAGGTGCTGGAACTTCTGCTCTTTTTGAGTGCGCTCGACGTGGCGCACGAAAAGCACGGCTATACCGCCGCGCAGGTGCGCCTTGCGCGCGCGGCGCGCGACGCGCTGCTTGCAAGCACGGAGGACGACGTTACGATCTCCGCGCTTGCACAGGAACTCGGTGCGTCGTCCTCGCAGCTCGCCGCGAGCTTTCGCGGCGTGTACGGCATGACACCTGCGGCGTTTTTGCGCGCGCAGAAGATGCACAGTGCCGCGCAGCTCCTGCGCACGAGCGACCGCACGGTGCTCGATATCGCGGGGCAGTTCGGCTATGACAACGCCAGCAAGTTTGCCAAGGCCTTCCGCAGTGTGATCGGTGTGTCGCCGAGCGCGTACCGCGCGGGCGCGGACAGCGACAGCTGCGCGCCGACGGCGGAAAAGGCAGAATAAAATATTTTGGAGCCTCATCCGATCAATTTGGAGCGGATAAGGCTCTTCTTTTCGGGTATCCTAAGACACGTCAAGAGCGAGGACGCCGCTCCCTAAGAGTTAGATAAATCTAACTTCTGGGGAGCCACCACCGAAACCTAAGGGGAGGGAAACGGGCATGTCTGAAGAGATCCTGGTGCGGCAGGGTGCGCCGACGTTGGCAGGTATCAAAACGGGCAGCCTCTTCCCTTGTCCTTGCGAAGATAAGGAAGCGCTCTTTGCGGACATCCGCCGCCTGAACCGTCTGCTTGTGCCAAAGGGCCTGTGTCTGCTGCCGATCCGTTTTCTGAAAGGACAGGTCCTTTTGTACCTGTACCGCCCCTCTGAGCTGCGGAGAGATTTGGAGAACGAACAGGCGGCCGAGATCCTGCACCACGCGGGCTACAATAGCGGCCACTGCGGACGCTGCATCGCAAACCTCATCCGCCGATTCCGCGAGGGCGGCGAATTCCCCCATGAGGTCGGGCTTTTCCTCTCGTATCCGCCGGAGGACGTCAAGGGCTTCATCGACCACCGCGCCTGCAACTTCAAATGCGCGGGGCTGTGGAAGGTCTACGGCGACGAGAAGAAGGCGCGCGAGCTGTTCGCCCGCTTCAAAAAATGCACGGAGATCTACTGCGCACTCTGGGAGGCCGGCTCGGGCATCGAGCAGCTTGCCGTGGCAGTGTGATAGATACTGATTTATGAAAGGAACATACTGATATGAAAAAGATTGCTGTTGTTTATTGGAGCGGCACGGGCAACACCGAGGCCATGGCCAAGGCCGTCGCTGAGGGCATGGAGAGCGCGGGCGCGCAGGTCACGATGTTGACCCCTGACCAGGTCAAGGCCAGCGAGCTGAGCGCTTATGACGCGATCGCCTTCGGCTGCCCTGCCATGGGCAGCGAAGTGCTCGAGGAGATGGAGTTCCAGCCCATGTTTGACGAGGTCAAGCGCAGCCTTGGCGGCAAGAGCGCCGCGCTGTTCGGCTCCTACGGCTGGGGCGACGGCGAGTGGATGCGCGGCTGGGAAAAGGACTGCGATGATTCCGGCATCCGCCTTGTGTGCGAGAGCGTGACCTGCTGCGAAGCGCCTGATGACGCCGCGCTGGACGCCTGCCGCGCGCTGGGCAAGGAGCTGGCGAAGTGAGGATTCCTCTGTGGACGAAAAGCGCGCGATGAGGAAGCTCAGGCGGAAAGCACCTGTGCTCGTTGCGCTTGCGGTCATCCTGCTGAGTCTTGCCATCGGCGGATGCCTGCCTTTTTGAAAACACGATGCGATGGAAGGCCGCGTACGGGGAGTGCGCGGCCTTCCGATTTTTATATGCGCTGCCAAAACGGCAGATTTTTACTGATAAGTATTAGCATAACTTATAGATATGTAGATTATTATCAAAAAATTGATAAATAGGGCGAAGCCTTTCTCTCTTTTGCCGCATGGACGAAAAGAGCCCTCTGTGATACCATATTGCTTGTCAAGTTGAGCTCTTTGTAACTGACGGAAACGTGGGTCACCACAGGGGAGCAGAGAGCGTTTCTTGCTGAAATTCAGCAGCCGACCGTCTGGGCACTTCAACTGCACATTGAGGCAGTGGAGCGCCCATTTTTGCTTTTAAGGAGGCAGAACTATGCGAAAGGTAGCCGTTATTATGGGCAGCACGAGCGACCTGCCCGTCGCCGAGAAGGCGATCCAGACGCTCAAGGAATATGGGATCGAGACCGAGGTCCGCGTGTTATCCGCCCACCGGTGCCCGAACGAGGCAAGAGAATTTGCAGCGTCGGCACGGGAGAGCGGATTTTCTTGTATCATCGCGCTCGCGGGCATGGCCGCGCACTTGGCCGGCGCGATGGCCGCGAATACGACGCTTCCCGTCATCGGCGTGCCGTGCAGCGGCGCGAAGCTCGACGGCATGGACGCGCTGCTCTCGACCGTCCAGATGCCGAGCGGCATCCCCGTTGCCACCGTCGCTATCGACGGGGCGAAAAACGCCGCCATCCTTGCCGTCCAGATCATGGCTGTGAGCGACGAGGGCCTTGCCCACAAGCTCCAGGCCGCACGTGACGAGGGCACCGCCGCTGTCTTGAAGGCGGACGAAGAGCTTCGCGAGCGCTACAAAAACTGAGAAACCATCCATCCATATCAATCAACAAAAATATAAAATAAAAGGAGAACAGTCATCATGGAAAAGAAAGAACAGCTCTACGAAGGCAAGGCCAAGAAGGTTTACGCCACCGAAGATCCCAACCTCGTCATCGTTTCCTACAAGGACGACGCCACCGCCTTTGACGGCGCAAAGAAGGGTACCATCGTCGGCAAGGGCGTCATCAACAACCAGATGACCAACCGTCTGATGGCCAAGATGGAAAAGGCCGGCATCCCGACCCACTTTGTTGAAGAGCTCAGCGAGCGCGACACGCTCGTCAAGAAGGTCTCCATCGTCCCGTTGGAGGTCATCATCCGCAACATCTCCGCCGGTCATTTTGCCTCCCGCTACGGCGTGGAGGAGGGTATCGTCTTCTCCGAGCCCACGATCGAGTTCTCCTACAAGAACGACGATCTGCATGACCCCCTGATGAACGCCTATCACGCCGTTGCCCTCAAGCTCGCGACCTGGGAGGAGATCGAGCTCATCAAGAAGTATGCCTTCGCCGTCAACGACACGCTCAAGGCATTTTGGAGCGAGTGCGGCGTCACGCTCGTCGACTTCAAGCTCGAGTTCGGCAAGACCGTCGACGGCCAGATCGTCCTCGCCGATGAGATCAGCCCCGACACCTGCCGCCTGTGGGACAGCAAGACGAACGAAAAGCTCGACAAGGATCGCTTCCGCCGCGACCTCGGCGGAGTGGAAGACGCCTACGCCGAAGTCATGAAGCGCCTGATGGCCCACGACGCACAGTAAGATCAAATATGACAGAGAATCACAACATCATCCCGGCGCGCCACATTCACGAAGAATGCGGCGTGTTCGGCATCTTTACGCCTCAGGAGGCGGACGTCGCGTCCTATGCCTACTACGCGCTCTACTCCCTCCAGCACCGCGGACAGGAGAGCGCGGGTATCGTCGTCAACGACGACGGCCTGTTCCGCTCGCTGCGCGACACCGGCCTTGTGAGCGAGGTCTTCCCGCCTGAGCAGCTCAAGTCGCTCGGCAAGGGCACCATCGCCGTCGGCCATGTGCGCTACGGCACGACCGGCAGCGACAACAAGCGCAACGTCCAGCCCATTCTGGTGAACCACTTTAAGGGCCGCATGGCGCTCGCGCACAACGGCAATCTGACGAATTCCCGCGAGCTGAGGCAGGAGCTTGAAAGTCGCGGCTCCATCTTCCAGACCACGACCGACAGTGAGGTTATCGCCTACATCATCGTGCAGGAGAGACTCAACCGCGGCTCCATCGAAGAGGCTGTTTCCGCCGCGATGGACCGCATCGAGGGCGCGTATTCCCTCGTCCTCTCCTCGCCGACGAAGCTCATTGCCGCGCGCGACCCCCACGGCTTCCGTCCCCTCTGCATGGGGCATCTGAAGGACGGCTCTGTTGTCTTCGCATCTGAATCCTGCGCGCTCGACGCCATCGGCGCCGAGTTCGAGCGCGACATCCGCCCCGGCGAGATCGTTGTCGTCGACACGGCCGGCGTTCGCTCCGACACGAGCCACTGCGGCAAAGCGCCAAAGAAGCTCTGCGTCTTCGAGTTCATCTACTTCGCCCGCCCTGACTCCGTCATCGACGGCAGCAGCGTCCACGTCGCACGCCAGCGCGCAGGCGCGTTCCTCGCGCTCGAGCATCCCGTGCAGGCAGACGTCGTCATCGGCGTACCGGATTCCGGCCTTGATGCAGCCCTCGGTTACGCGCGCCAGAGCGGCATCCCCTACGGCATCGGCTTTATCAAAAATAAGTACATCGGCCGCACGTTCATCTCGCCCACGCAGACGATGCGCGAAAATGAGGTCAACATCAAGCTCAACCCCATCCGCTCCGTGGTCGAGGGCAAGCGCGTCGTGCTGATCGACGACTCCATCGTCCGCGGCACGACCTGCCGCCGCACGATCGACCTATTGTGGAAGGCGGGGGCGAAGGAGATCCACATGCGCGTCAGCGCGCCGCCGTTCGTCTCCGAGTGCTACTACGGCACAGACATCGACGACAAAAATAACCTCATCGCCACGCACCACACGGTCGATGAGATTGCGAAGATCATCGGCGTTAACTCGCTCGGCTATCTGAGCATTGAGGACGTCGTCAAGCTCGCCGACAACACCGAAAACGGCTTCTGCACGGCCTGCTTCGGCGGCGGCTATCCCACGAGCATCCCGAAAGACGGCGGCAAGGACCGCTTTGAGTGCAAAATCAGTGAAGGGGAGAAGAAAAAGAATGCGTAGTTTTTCTGAGAGCTACCGTGATGCCGGCGTGAATATCGAGGCCGGCTATGAGGGCGTTAAGCTGATGAAAAAGCACGTCCAGCGCACCATGATCCCAGGCGTTGTGTCCGATATCGGCGGCTTTGGCGGCCTGTTCGCACCCGATCTCACCGGTATGAGCGAGCCCGTGCTCGTCTCGGGCACGGACGGCGTGGGCACGAAGCAGCGCATCGCGCAGCTGATGAACAAGCACGACTCCGTCGGCATCGACTGTGTCGCCATGTGCGTCAACGACATCATCTGCTGCGGTGCAAAGCCCATCTTCTTCCTCGACTACATCGCCATCGGCAAGAACGAGCCGGAGAAGGTCGCGACGCTCGTTTCCGGCGTGGCTGAGGGCTGCGTGCAGTCCGGCTGCGCGCTCATCGGCGGCGAGACCGCCGAGCACCCCGGCACCATGTCTGCCGACGACTACGACCTCGCGGGCTTCGCCGTCGGCATTGTCGACCGCGCGAAGATCATCGACCATGACCGCATGCGTCCGGGCGACGTTGTGATCGCGCTTACCTCAAGCGGTATCCACTCCAACGGCTATTCTCTCGTGCGCAAGGTCTTCAACGTCGAGCACGCGGACCTCGGCGCGTATGTCGACGAGCTCGGCTGCACGCTGGGCGAAGAGCTGCTGCGCCCGACGAAGATCTATGTCAAGCCCGTCCTCGCGGCGATGGACGTGGCCGACGTCCACGGCGTCAGCCACATCACGGGCGGCGGCTTCTACGAAAATATTCCCCGCTGCATCCCGGACGGCCTGTGCGCGAAGATCGACAAATCCGCTCTCCGCACGCCGCCGATCTTCGGCATGCTCCAGCGCATGGGCAGCATCCCCGAGCACGACATGTTCAACACCTACAACATGGGCGTCGGCATGACGATGATCGTCGCCAAAGATGACGCCGACAAGGCGCTTGCCACCCTCAAGGAAAACGGCCAGGACGCCTACGTGATCGGCGAGGTCGTGAGCGGGGAAGAGAAGGTCGCACTATGCTGAAAAGCGCGCGCATCGCGGTGTTCGTCTCGGGCGGCGGCACGAATTTACAAGCCTTGCTCGACGCGCAGAGAGACGGCAAAATTCCACACGGCGAGATCGCGCTCGTCATTTCCTCTCAGGCATGCGCCTACGCGCTCGAACGCGCGGAAAAGGCGAACGTCCCCGCGCACACCGTGCCGTCGAGCCTCATTCAGCACGACTTTGAGGCGGCCATCGAGCTGCTGCTCGAGCAGTACAAGATCGACATTATCGTCCTCGCGGGCTTTTTGAGCATCCTGAGCGAGAACTTCACGAAAAAGTGGCCGCGCCGCATTCTGAATATCCATCCGTCGCTGATCCCGTCGTTCTGCGGCAGGGGCATGTACGGTTTAAAGGTGCACGAGGCTGCGCTCGCGCGCGGCGTGAAGGTCACGGGCGCGACGGTGCACTTTGTCAACGAAATTCCCGACGGCGGCGAGATCATTCTGCAAAAGGCCGTCGAGATCGAAGAGGGCGACACGCCCGAGACCTTACAGCGACGCGTGATGGAGCAGGCCGAATGGAAGCTCCTGCCGCGCGCGACGGAGCTTGTCTGCCGCGCCATCACAGAAGAGGAGAACTGAAATGGTCGACTTTTTGCACTTTCTGAAAAATACGTCTTATCCCGGCCGCGGCATTTTGGTCGGCAAGGACCGCGTCTATTATTTCATCATGGGCCGCAGCGAAAACAGCCGCAACCGCGTCTTCGTCAAGACCGACGACGGCATCCGCACCGAGGCCTTTGACCCCGCCAAGCTCGCCGACCCGAGCCTCATCATCTATCACCCCGTCCGCACGATGGGCAGTGATCTCGTCGTGACGAACGGCGACCAGACCGACACGATCTGCGCACACGGTGACTTCCGCCGCGGCCTGATGACGCGCGAGTACGAGCCCGACGAGCCGAACTGGACGCCGCGTATTTCCGCCATCGTGCATGAGGACGGCTCGTTCGAGATGTCCATCCTCAAGCATAACAACGGCCGGTGTCTGCGCGAGTTCTTCTGCTACGAGGGCTGCGACGCGGACAAGGCCTACTTCATCAGCACCTATCAGGGCGACGGCACGCCGCTGCCGACGTTTGCGGGCGAGCCGATGGAGGTGAGCGTCCCCAGCCCCGAAGAGGTCTGGGCTGCGCTCAACGCGGACAACAAGGTGTCTCTTTACACGAACGTGAACGGCGAAGTCAAGCTGTTCAACAAGAATTTAGGCGATTGAGGAGAACGATATGAACGAGCTCGAACTCAAATACGGCTGCAACCCCAACCAGAAGCCCGCGCGCGTCTTTATGAAAGACGGCAGCGACCTGCCGTTCACCGTGCTGAACGGCAAGCCAGGCTACATCAATCTGCTCGATGCCTTCAACTCTTTCCAGCTCGTGCGCGAGCTCAGGGAGGCCACGGGCCTGCCCGCTGCGGCGAGCTTCAAGCACGTCTCTCCCGCGGGCGCGGCGCTCGGCCTGCCGCTCGACGAGGTGGACAAGCAGATTTACTTTGTTGAGCCTGACGAGGCCCTTTCGCGCATCGCCTGCGCCTACATCCGCGCCCGCGGCGCGGACCGCCTCTGCTCCTACGGTGACTGGGCGGCGCTCTCCGACGAGTGCGACGCCGCGACGGCGGAATATCTGAAAGGCGAGGTCTCCGACGGCATCATCGCCCCCTCGTTCAGCGAGGAGGCGCTTGCCATTCTAAAGACGAAAAAGGGCGGCAAGTACAACATCGTGCAGATGGACCCCGCCTACGTTCCCGCCCCGCAGGAGCAGAAGGACGTCTTCGGCGTCACGTTCGAGCAGGGCCGCAACAACTGCAAGATCGACGAGTCGCTGCTTGCGAACATCGTCACCGAAAATAAGAATCTTCCCGATGACGCGAAGCGCGACATGATCGTTTCGCTCATCACGCTCAAATACACGCAGTCGAACTCCGTCTGCTACGCCAAGGACGGCCAGACCATCGGCGTCGGCGCCGGCCAGCAGAGCCGCATCCACTGTACGCGCCTTGCCGGCAGCAAGGCGGACAACTGGTATCTCCGCCGCCACCCGAAGGTGCTTGCGCTGCCGTTTGTGGACGGTATCCGCCGCCCTGACCGCGACAACGCCATCGATGTTTATATTTCCGACGAGTGTGACGACGTTTTGGCCGACGGTGCATGGCAGCGCGTCTTCAAGGAGCGCCCCGAGCCGCTGACGGTGCAGGAGCGCAAGGATTGGGTCGCCCGCCAGAGCGGCGTGACCGTCGGCTCCGACGCGTTCTTCCCGTTCGGCGACAATGTTGAGCGCGCGAGAAAGAGCGGCGTCACCTACATCGCGGAACCCGGCGGCTCGATCCGCGACGACAACGTCATCGAGACGGCGAACAAATACGGCATCACCATGGCCTTTACCGGACAGAGATTGTTCCATCACTAAAAGGAGGAACGAAACGAATGAAACTCATGGTCATCGGCGGCGGAGGCCGCGAACACGCCATTATCAAGAAGTTAAAAGAAAATCCCGCAGTTGAGGAAATTTACTGCCTGCCCGGTAACGGCGGCATCGCCGCCGACGCGGTCTGCGTGCCGGAGATCGGCGCAAAGGACATCCCCGCGCAGGTCGAATTTGCGAAAGCGCACCGGATCGACTACGCCGTCGTCGCGCCGGACGATCCGCTGGCCCTCGGCGCGGTGGACGCGCTGACCGAGGCGGGCATCCCCTGCTTCGGCCCCGACAAAAAGGCCGCCGTCATCGAGGCGAGCAAGGCATTTTCCAAGGATCTGATGAAAAAATACGGCATCCCCACGGCAAAGTATGAGCTCTTCACCGACGCGGACGCCGCCTGCGCCTATATTGATTCTCAGGGCGCGCCCATCGTCGTCAAGGCCGACGGTCTGGCGCTCGGCAAGGGTGTCGTCGTTGCGCAGACGGTGGAGGAAGCAAAGGCCGCCGTCCGCTCCATGATCGAGGACAAGGCCTTCGGTCAGAGCGGCGCGCGCGTCGTCATCGAGGAGTTCATGGAGGGGCCCGAGGTCTCCGTTCTGAGCTTTACCGACGGTGAAACGGTCGTTCCCATGGTTTCTTCCATGGATCACAAGTGCGCGCTGGACGGCGACAAGGGCCCGAACACCGGCGGCATGGGCACGATCGCCCCAAATCCCTGCTACACGGAAAAGATCGCGGACGAGTGCATGCAGACGATCTTCCTGCCCACGATCCGCGCGATGAAGGCCGAGGGCCGCCCCTTCAAGGGCTGCCTGTACTTCGGCCTGATGCTCACAAAGGACGGCCCGAAGGTCGTGGAGTACAACTGCCGCTTCGGCGACCCTGAAACGCAGGTCGTGCTGCCGCTTCTCAAATCCGATCTGCTCACGGTTATGCAGGCCACGACGAGCGGCACGCTCAAGGACGTCCCCGTCGAGTTTTCGACCGATTCCGCCTGCTGTGTCGTCCTCGCCTCGAACGGATATCCCAAGAAGTACGAGAGTGGCTTCCCCATCACGATGAGCGAAGAGGCCGCCGCGCACACCTACGTTGCGGGTGCGAAAAAAGACGAAGACAGGCTCCTGACCGCGGGCGGCCGCGTGCTCGGCGTTACCGCCGTCGCCCCCACGCTGGAAGAAGCCGTGAAGGAGGCCTACCGCTTATCGTCCGAGGTCGATTTTGCCAACAAATACTGCCGCAGCGACATTGGCCGCCGAGCCCTCGCCGCGCAAAAGGAGAGAGAGTAAATGGTCTATCGCGTCTGTGTTGAAAAAAAGCCCGGCCTTGCGCCCGAGTGCGCGAGCCTTCTTTCCGACTGCCGCTCGTTTCTGGACCTCAAGGGTCTCGAAAGCGTGCGCATCTGGAACCGCTACGACGTTGAGGGCATCGACGAGGCCCTCTTTGCCTATGCAACAAACACCGTTTTCTCCGAGCCGCAGCTCGACCTGACGAGCGGGGAGATCGACGCGAGCGGCGCTGCCGCCGTCTTTGCTGTCGAGCCGCTGCCCGGCCAGTTCGACCAGCGCGCGGACAGCGCGGCGCAGTGCATCCAGCTCCTGAGTCAGGGCGAGCGCCCGCGCATCCGCACGGCGAAGGTCTATGCACTCTACGGCACGCTTTCGGAAGCCGACGTTGAGGCCGTCAAGCACCATGTCATCAACCCTGTTGAGAGTCGCGAGGCCTCGCTTGCAAAGCCCGAGACGCTCGAAGAGACCCTCTCCGAGCCCAAGCCCGTCGCATCGGTCGACGGCTTTACCGGGATGGATGAATCGGCGCTCTCGGCGCTTCTTTCGTCCATGGGCCTTGCGATGGACTTAGACGACCTCAAGACCTTGCAGGCCTATTTCCGCGACGAAGAGCACCGCGACCCCACCGTGACCGAGGTGCGTGTCGTCGACACCTACTGGTCCGATCACTGCCGCCACACGACGTTCTCTACGCATTTGGACGAGGTCAGCATCGAGAATCCCGCCGTCAAGGATGCGTATGACCGCTACCTCGCCGCGCGTGAGGAGGTCTACGGCCTCGAGAAGGCCGCCAAGCGCCCCCAGACGCTCATGGACATCGCGACCATCGGCACCAAGACGCTCAAGAAACGCGGCCTTCTCCCCGAGCTCGACGAGAGCGAGGAGATCAACGCCTGCTCTATCCACGTTCCCGCCAAGGTGAACGGCGAGGAGCAGGACTGGCTGCTGATGTTTAAAAACGAGACGCACAACCACCCCACCGAGATCGAGCCCTTCGGCGGTGCTGCTACCTGCATCGGCGGCTGCATCCGCGACCCGCTCTCCGGCCGCGCTTACGTCCATCAGGCGATGCGCGTGACGGGCGGCGGCGACCCGCGAAAGACGCTCGCGGAGACGCTTCCCGGAAAGCTCCCCCAGCGCAAGCTGGCGCAGACCGCGGCGGCGGGATATTCGTCCTACGGCAACCAGATCGGCCTTGCCACGGGCCATGTCGCCGAGCTCTACCACGAGGGCTACATTGCCAAACGCCTTGAGTGCGGCGCGGTCGTCGCCGCGGCGCCCGCCAAGAACGTTGTGCGCGAGCGTCCCGCCCCGGGCGACGTCGTTATCTTGCTCGGCGGCCGCACGGGCCGTGACGGCATCGGCGGCGCGACCGGTTCGTCGAAGAGCCACGATATGAAGTCCCTCACCACCATGGCGAGCGAGGTCCAGAAGGGCAACGCGCCCGAAGAGCGCAAGATCCAGCGCTTGTTCCGAAACGGCGAGGTCACCCGCCTCATCAAGCGCTGCAACGACTTTGGCGCGGGCGGTGTGTCTGTCGCCATCGGCGAGCTGGCCGACGGCCTCGAGATCGAGCTCGACGCCGTGCGCAAGAAGTATGAGGGCCTCGACGGTACCGAGCTTGCGATCTCCGAATCGCAGGAGCGCATGGCCGTCGTCGTCGCGCCGGAGGATGAGGCGAAGTTCATCGCCGCCGCGCAGGCCGAAAACCTGGAGGCCTACCGCGTGGCCGTCGTGACTGAGAGCCCCCGCATGGTCATGCACTGGCGCGGACAGACGGTTGCCGACCTTTCGCGCGCCTTCCTCGACACGAACGGCGCGGTCAAGCAAACAAGCGTCCGCGTCGAGGCGGGAGAGGAGAAGACTGCTTCCGCGCCGCACACGCTGCGCGATATGGCGGGCAGCCTCAAGAGCGCGTCCCGCCGCGGCCTTACCGAGCGCTTCGACTCGACGGTCGGCTCGTTCTCGCTGCTCATGCCCTTTGGCGGCAAGACGCAGCGCACCCCCTCGCAGGCGATGGCGGCGCTGCTGCCCGTGCTGCCGGGGCAGACGACCGAGCAAGGCAGCGTCATGGCCTGGGGCTGCGACCCCGACGCGTTGAGCGCCGATCCTTACACGGGCGCGCACAGCGCGGTCTACACCTCGGTTGCTAAGATCGTCGCCGCGGGCGCCGATTATCACAAGGCATATCTCACCTTCCAGGAATTTTTTGAAAAGCTCCGCAATGAGCCCGTGCGCTGGGGCAAGCCTTTTGCCGCGCTGCTCGGTGCGCTCGATACCCAGCTTGAACTGGGTGCTGCCGCCATCGGCGGCAAGGACTCCATGTCTGGTACTTTCCTTGACCATGACGTGCCGCCGACGCTTATCTCCTTCGCCATCGCGCCCGTGCTGGCAGGCGAGATCGTGACGACGGACTTCAAGTCCGCCAGTCACGGCGTCTACCTCTTCGCCGGCGCGACGCCCGAAGAGCAGAAAGCGGCGTGGGAACGCTTTACCGCGCTCGCTCGCGCGGGCAAGGCCGCAAGCGCCTGGGCGGTTGAAAACGGCCTTGCCGAAGCGGTGATGAAGATGTCGCTTGGCAACGAGGTCGGCTTTGCCGCGGCCTCGACCGCTCTCGACTGGTATCAGCCCATGCCCGGCGCGATCGTCGCCGAGCTCACCGAGGAAATTCCCGACGCCGTCTGCATCGGCGTCACGACGGCGGAGAAGACGATCACCATCGGCAGCGACGAGGCGAGCATTTCTGAGCTGCTGGCCCTGAACGATTCCGTGCTCGAATCGGTCTACCCGACGAAGACGCAGGATGCCGGCACGGTCGAGAGCTTTACCTATGAAACGGAAAAGCGCGTGGCGCCCGCGATCAAGATCGCGCGTCCGAAGGCGCTGATCCCCGTCTTCCCCGGCACGAACTGCGAGTACGACACCCAGCGCGCCCTGCTCGAAGCGGGCGCGGACGCCGAGCAGTTCATCATCCGCAACTTAACGAGCGCCGACGTTGCTGACAGCGTCGAGCGCTTTGCCAAGGCCGTCAAGGATAGCCAGATCATCGTGATCCCCGGCGGCTTCTCCGGCGGCGACGAGCCCGACGGCAGTGCTAAGCTCATCACAGCGTTCTTCCGCAACGCCGCGGTCAAGGAGCAGGTCACTGACCTCCTCGAAAAGCGCGACGGATTGATGCTTGGCGTGTGCAACGGCTTCCAGGCGCTCATCAAGCTCGGTCTCGTTCCCTATGGCAAGATCATGGACACCGACGCCGACTTCCCGACGCTCACCTACAACGTCATCGGCCGCCACCAGTCCCGTCTGGTCCGCACGCGCGTGTGCTCCAACAAGTCCCCCTGGCTTGCGGGTACGAAGGTCGGCGACATTTACACCGTGCCCATTTCGCACGGCGAGGGCCGCTTCCTCGCATCCGAAGAGCTTGTCAAAAAGCTCGCCGAAAACGGCCAGATTGCCACGCAGTATGTAGACCTTGACGGGTATGCTACAATGGATGCAGCATTCAACCCCAACGGCTCGATCTGTGCCATCGAGGGCATCACCTCGCCCGATGGCCGCGTATTCGGCAAGATGGGGCACACCGAGCGCATCGGCAAGGAGCTTTACCGCAACGTTCCCGGACAGTATGAGATGGAGCTGTTCACCTCTGCCGTGCGCTATTTCAAGTAATTTAAGAAGAGAGGAGCAGACCCAATGGCTTATTATTATCCCGAACCGTCTCACACGTTCAGCGAATATCTGCTCGTCCCCGGTTACACGTCCGAGGACTGCATTCCTGACAACGTCTCGCTCAAAACGCCCCTCGTGCGCTACCGCAAGGGGCAGGAGGAGTGCCCCATCAGCCTGAATATCCCGATGGTCTCGGCCATCATGCAGTCGGTGTCGAACGACACGCTGGCCATCGCGCTGGCAAAAGAGGGCGGCCTTTCGTTCATCTTCGGCTCCCAGTCCATCAAGAGCGAGGCCGAGATGGTGCGCCGCGTGAAAAGCAATAAGGCGGGATTCGTGCCGTCGGCCTCGAACCTGACAAGCGAGCACACGCTGGCCGACGTGCTGGCCCTCAAGGAGAAAAACGGCTTCTCGACCGTTGCCATCACCGAGGACGCAACGCCCAACGGCAAGCTCCTCGGCATCGTGACGAGCCGCGACTACCGCGTGAGCCGCATGAGCACTGATTTGAAGGTGCGCGAGTTCATGACTCCGCGCGAAAAGCTCGTCACCGCTCCTGCGTCGACCACGCTCAAGGAGGCTAACGACATCATCTGGGAGCACAAGCTCAACGCGCTGCCCATCGTGGATGAAAACGACCACCTGCTCTACTTCGTCTTCCGCAAGGACTACGCCGAGCACAAGGAGCACCCCCTTGCGCTTCAGGATGACAAGAAGCGATACCTCGTCGGCGCGGGCATTAACTCCCGCGACTACGCCGAGCGCATCCCCGCGCTTGTGGAGGCTGGCGCGGATGTGCTGTGCATCGACTCGTCCGAGGGATACTCCGTCTGGCAGAAGAAAGTCATCGACTACGTGCGCGCGAACTACGGCAATACCATCAAAATCGGCGCGGGCAACGTCGTCGACCGCGACGGCTTCCGCTTCCTCGCCGAGAGCGGCGCGGACTTTGTCAAAGTCGGCATCGGCGGCGGCTCCATCTGCATCACGCGCGAAACGAAGGGTATCGGCCGCGGCCAGGCCACCGCGCTCATTGAGGTGAGCGCCGCGCGCGACGAATACTTCCGCGAGACCGGCGTGTATGTCCCCATCTGCTCCGACGGCGGCATCGTGCACGACTATCACATGACGCTCGCGCTCGCCATGGGCGCGGACTTCCTGATGCTGGGCCGCTACTTCGCCCGCTTCGACGAATCGCCGACGAACAAGCTGCTCGTCAACGGCGTGTACGTCAAGGAATACTGGGGCGAGGGCTCGAACCGCGCGCGCAACTGGCAGCGTTACGACCTCGGCGGTAAGACGGGCCTTGCGTTTGAAGAGGGCGTGGATTCCTACGTCACCTACGCGGGCTCCCTGCAGGATAACGTCGCAAGAAGCCTTTACAAGGTCAAGTCGACCATGTGCAACTGCGGCGTGACGACGATCCCTGACCTGCAGAAGAACGCGAAGCTCACGCTCGTCTCCGCCACCAGCATCGTCGAGGGCGGCTATCACGACGTCACCCTCCGCGCCACGAACGCCAGCAACAACTAAACAGCGCAAAGAACAACAAAAAGCGGTTCCCAAACGGGAACCGCTTTTTTATGGTTGCTTACTTGCAGAATGTCACGCACGCCTGCGAGGCGGTTTTGCCGTCCGGCTTGACGATGCCGATGCGGCACGTGCCGTCATCGAGTGACTTCTTGTAGACCGTCAGCGCCTCACCCTCGAAGCACGGCGTTGAGTAGTGTAGCTCGACCGATTGAATATTACCGCTCGCGAGCTCCTTTGCCGTGAAGCAGTCGAGAAGCAATCGCACGTAGGCCACGTTGTTCATGTGGTGGCCGAGGTCAATGTCCGTCGACCGCACGGCGTAGTGCGAGAAAAGGTCGGCGTCCTCAAACTTTTCATGGAAGCGCTGCAATTTTTCGGGGATGGCCGTCTCGGCGGGGAAGGGGTAGTCCTTCGGGAAGCCCGAGTCGCCAAAGCGGATGATCTTCTGCTCCGGTCCTAAGATGGCCCACTCGGTCTTGCCGCGGGCAATGACCGCCTCACCGCGCGAGAGTGTGTAACTGCGGTACGTGCGTACGTCGCGCTCGCTGCACGCCTCCGCCCACGTGCGCACCGTGAGTTCGTCCATCAGGTACGCGTGCTCAAAGAGATCGACGCGCGTGTGGACCGTGAGCCAGAATTCACCCTTTTTCGCCATCGCGCTGCTGCCGACGCCCAGCACCTCCGCGTGCTGCGCTGCGATGCCCTGAAAAATCGTAAACGCCGCCAACGGCGACAGCGCGCCCGACGCGTCACAGTAGTCGGGTGTGACGGTAAGACGTTTTTCAAAAATGCTCTCCATGCAGTTCTCCTTTGAATTTGTCGTTTTCTTAACGATAAGTATAGCATGGAATTGGTATTGCCTCAAGCGGACAAATTTGATCGTTCATCAAAATGTTACGCACATTGTCCCCTGCGTCGTGCCGGGAATGCGAATAAGGGAGGGATATCTCTTTTCAAAAAAGAGATATCCCTCCCTTACACCCTCCCAGAGAAAATTTCCATTGCAAGCGAGCAGCTCAAAGAGCTGCGGCGCTTGCCGAATCGGGTGCCTGCGCGCGGCGGAGCCGCGTTGGGTGTTGCTATACGATTTGCCTCTGCTTCTATTATCCGCTGCCGCTCTGCTGATCTTGTAGAAGTACAAACTAATTTCCACCTACTGCGGCACTCCACAATGCGGCGAGCGCCAGCAATGCCGCATTCGGCAGACAGTCTGCCGCCGAAGTAACGTCACTCGCGCCTCACGATAGTAAGGCGCGGTTGCAATCGGTGACGACTCGCAGAAGATTCATGACGAAGCCATGTACACCGCACCCGATTCCGCAGGCTGCGCAGCTCTTCAAGCGCCCGACTGCCAATGTCGGGGTCAAGGGGCAGAGTCCCTTGCGTTCTCTTGGGGGATTGAAAGGGGGCCATTCTCTCACGTGAGAGAATGGCCCCCTTTATTCGCACTCCCTGCGCGGCACAGGGAATAAGGAGCAGCACTTTGTGCTGCAATTTTATTCCGATAAAAGAATTCTGTCGTTATCAAGCTCATGTCCGGCACCTGCTTTGAACCGCGCGATGAGGTCGTCGACCCCCATCCCCGCGCGTTCACTGCCCGCGACGTCGAGCACGATGTGCCCGTCCGCCATCATCAGTGTGCGGTTGCCGAGCTCAAGTGCCTGATGCATGTTGTGCGTGACCATCAGGCAGGTGATGTGACTTTCCGCCACGACGCGGCGGGTGAGGTCGAGCACCTTTTCCGCCGTTGCGGGGTCGAGCGCCGCGGTGTGCTCGTCAAGAAGTAAGAGCTGCGGCGGCACCATCGTCGCCATCAGCAGCGTGAGCGCCTGACGCTGGCCGCCGGAGAGCAGGCCCACGGGGTTTTTCATGCGGTCCTCAAGGCCCATGTCGAGCTGCTTGAGCTGCTCGGCGAAGAACTCCTTGTCCTTCTTGCTGATGCGGCTGAACGGATTGCCGTGCGCCGCGCGCAGATACGCGAGCGCAAGGTTTTCTTCGATCGTCATGCTCGGCGCAGTGCCGCGCAGCGGGTCCTGAAAGAGACGCCCGATGCGGCGGGAGCGCTCGTGCTCGGGCATGAAGGTGATGTCCTTGCCCGCGAGCGAAATGCTGCCCTCGTCGGCATAAAAGCTGCCCGCGATGGCGTTGAAGAGCGTCGACTTGCCCGCGCCGTTCGAGCCGACGATGGTGATGAAGTCGCCCTCATCCAAATGCAGGGAAAGGGAAGAAAGCGCCTTTTTCTCATTCACCGTGCCGGGGTTGAAGGTCTTGGAGAGATTTTGAATGTCCAGCATCTTACGCGCCCTCCTTATTTCTGGCGGCCATTTTGCGCTTCTGGAACGCCGCCCACTTCTGGATGCTCGGCGCGGCAATGGCCAGCGCCACGATGATGGCCGTCAGGAGCTTCAGGCACTCGACGGGCACGATCTTCGTGTAGAATACGATGGCGTAGATGAAGCGATAGACGATCGAGCCGAGAATCGCGGCGATGACGCCCTTTTTGACGCTTCTGCGCCCGAGCAGCGTCTCGCCGATGATGAGGCAGGCGAGGCCGATGACGACGATGCCCGTGCCGGAGTTGATGTCCACAGTCTTCTGATACTGGCCGACGATCGCGCCGGAGAGCGCCGTGAGCATGTTGGCAAGGCACAGGCCGACCGTGATCGTGAACGACGGATTCAGGGACGAGGCGCGCACCATGTCGGGGTTATCGCCCGTGGCGCGGATGGAAAGACCCATGCGCGTGCCGAGAAACAGCACCAGCAGAAGACCGGCCAGGATCGTGACAAACGCTGCGAGCAGCAGCTCGTACCACTCGCCGCCGATGCCGGTCTCGCGCAGCATCGTGAAGACGGTCTTGCCGCCAAGCAAGCTCTGGTTGGATTTCCAGCCCATGGCCATCAGGTTCACGGTGTAAAGGCCGGTGTTCGTGACGATACCGGCGAGGATCGACGGCACGCCGAGCTTCGTCTGCAAAAACGCGGTGACAAAGCCCGCGCACGCGCCCGCGAGCATCGCGGCGAAGATGGCGAGGACAGGGTGTCCCGCGGCCGTCACGGTGACGGACACGGCCGCGCCGAGGACGAAGCAGCCGTCAGTTGTCAGATCGGCGATGTCGAGGATGCGGTAGCTTAAAAACAGCGCCATCGCGACCAGGGCGTAGAGGAAGCCCAGCTCAAGGGCGGTCTGCGTGATGATGAGCATGGGGAAATTCTCCTTTCAGGCCAATTTCCCCCGACGGAAGGTCAGGGGAAAGGCAGTTCATTTGCGGGGAAGTGATGTTTCTTAGTCCTTGGTGGTCGTGACCTCGACGACGGTGCCCATGCTGTCGAAGCAGGAGTAGTCAAGGCTCATCGCGGCGGCGGTGTCGGTGTTGACGGTGATGATGCCGCCGTCCATCAGGTAGTAGTCCTCCATGGCGTCCATGCCGTCGGTGATGGCGGAGTAGGCGAGGTCGGCGGTCTTGGCGCCGAGGTCGGTGTAGTTCACGCCGCAGGTGGCGTAAGCGCCGTTGCGGACGAAGGAGTCAGCGCCGGTGTAGTGGGGGATGCCGGCCTTGGCGAGGTCCTCATAGATGGCGAGCTCGGCGGCCATGATGATGTTGTCAGTCGGGGTGAAGACGGCGTCCACACCGTCGGCGATCAGCGCGGAAGCGGCGGCGACGACCTCGTCGTTCGTGTTCGCGGTCTGCTCAACGTACTCGATGCCCTTGGCGTCGAGGTAGGCCTTCGCGTCGGCGATGGGCTTGGTGGAGTTGGGCTCAGAGAGGGAGTAGAGCAGGCCAACCTTGGCGACGTCCGGGTTCTGGGCGAACATCATGTCCATGATGAAGCTGGTGTTCAGCGCGTCGCTCGTGCCGGTCACATAGTCGATGCCCGTCAGGCTCGCAGCCTCGGGATCGGAGACGGCAGCGTAAACAACGGGGGTCTTGGTGTCCTCAGCGGAGAGGGCAGAGATCTGCGCGGCGGTCGTCGCGATGGGGATGATGGCGTCGACCTGATCGGCGATCGCCTGATCGGACAGCTGCTTTAAGATGGTCTGGTCGTTCTGGCCGGAGGTGATGTCGTACTCGATGGTCACATTATTGTCGGCTGCGATCTTGTCGAGCTCGGTGGCCACAGCGTTTGCGATCTCGTCGAGAGAGGCGTGGTCGAGTTGCTTGATGATGGCGACCTTGTAGGTCTTGCCGCTTTCGTCGCCGCCCTGCTGGGCGTCGTTGCTGCTGTCGTCGCTCTTGCTGCCGCACGCGGCCAGAGACAGGGTCATCGCACCGGCGAGGGCCAGGGTCAGAAGCTTTTTCACCATGTTGTTTTTCATTTTTGTTTTCCTCCAAATTTATTTGATTTCGGGTGGCAGATGAGGTCCTGGTTTGCCGAAACAGGAGGAATATAAAGAAAAAAGACCTTCATCCCATACACATGGGACAAAAGTCATCAAACTTCTGCGATACCACCCAAATTGACGTTTTGTAAAACGCCCGCTCGCTTACGCGCACCATCATACGCGCCCCGATGGATAACGGGTGGGATACCCGT